>ERZ808240.2154-NODE-2154-length-22344-cov-6.695635_pt1 | contig 22344 bp, 21 predicted proteins | sample MGYA00521084_ERZ808240 | MGnify/ENA primary metagenome ERZ808240 (study PRJEB31516, sample SAMN03275571) | gut metagenome | biome: mammalia-associated habitat; material: feces | host: Papio cynocephalus | place: Kenya | collected 2012-08-06 ...
TGGAAATGTGCGCCCCGATCCTGTTCACCGGGACGAACTTCCGCAGACAGACCGCACAAAACAAGCTGGATAAATTGAAAACGATGCTAAAGGAGAAGGAGTGCCTATGAACAATACCGCCACCGCGCCCGCAAAAGAAACCATGCGCCGTCCCGCGCCCGCCGCTCCTTCCTCTGCCGGAAGGATGACCCGCAGGGTGGGCAACACCACCTACCGCGTGACGCTGCATTTCAAAGAAAACGGCAAGGAGGATATGAACGATAAAATAAGGCGCCTGATCAAAATGGGCTGCGAAGGTTGAGAAAGCGAGGAATTACGATGAAAACCCGGAAAAGTTTACATTGTCCGCTTTACTGCGGCTTAGAAATCGGCTATACTGTAATTGCCACAAATGAGCTGGCTGTCTGAAAGAGGTATCGTTATGAACAACAGACAGTCACAGGAAAAAATCACCGCCATCTATTGCCGCCTGAGCCGCGACGATGATCTTGCCGGGGACAGTAATTCCATCATTCATCAGAAGGATATGCTCACGCGCTATGCCCGTGAACGGAATTTTCCGAATGTATCGGTCTATTCTGACGACGGTTGGAGCGGTACGAATTTTGAGCGTCCCGACTGGAAACGCCTGATTTCCGACATTGAAGCCGGTAAGGTGGGCATTGTCCTTGTAAAAGACCTCAGCCGGGTGGGTCGTGATTACCTCCGTGTGGGCTTCTATACGGAGGTCACCTTCCCGCAGAACGGCGTTCGCTTCATTGCCGTCAACAACGGCGTGGACAGCGCCAATCAGTCCGAGAATGATTTCGCGCCGTTTCTCAATATCATGAACGATTTTTACGCTCGTGATACCTCCAAGAAGGTCAGCGCCGTCTATCGGGCGAAGGGCAACAAGGGCGAACACACTGGCAATCATCCCATCTACGGGTATCTGAAAGACCCGGAGAACAAGCAGCACTGGATCATCGACGAGGAAGCTGCCGCCGTTGTGCGCCGTATCTTCCGCATGGTCATTGACGGCAAGGGCGTGTATCAGATCGCGGATATTCTGTCCGAGGAAAAGGTGCTTTGCCCGTCTGCCTACCTTGCCGCAAAGGGCGTGGGCAACCGCAGAAACAACAAGTTTGAAGATCCCTACCGCTGGTGGGGTACGACGGTGAGCTACATTCTCGCCCGCGTGGAGTACATGGGGCATACCGTCAATTTCAAGACCTTCAAGACCTGCTACCGGGACAAGCACCGCAAGCAGGCTCCCAAAGAGGACTGGAAAATCTTTGAGAACACCCACGAAGCCATCATTGACAAGACTACATGGGAAACCGCGCAGAAGCTCCGCAGGACGATCCGGCGCGGCGACCGTAATAGAGAACCGAATCCGCTGACCGGGCTGCTCTATTGCGGCGAGTGTGGCGCAAAAATGTATAACGAGCGCAGCGACGGGGACGCATATCACAAGACCCCGAAGGACAACTATGTTTGCGCTTCCTACCGCAAGAAAACGACCTCCTGCACCATTCACTTTATCCGCACCGAGATCGTCCGCGACCTGATTCTGGACGCGCTGCGGAATGTGGCGACCTACGCCAGAGCCAACAAGGAGGATTTTGAGCAGCTTGTGATGCAGACCACCTCCGACGCGAGAAAGCGCAGTCTGCAAAGCGGCAGAACGGAGCTTGACCGCATCATGCGCCGCACAAACGAGTTGGACACGCTGCTGCAAAAGCTCTATGAGGATTACGCCCTCGGACGCTTGCCGGAGAAGCGGCACGCAAAGCTCTCCGCCCAGTATGAAGCAGAACAGGCACAGCTTGAACAGCGCAGCGCCGAGCTGATGGAGCAGATGAACGCAGAGCAGGAAGAAAGCGTTAATGTTGACCGCTTCATGGAGCTGGTAGACCGCTATACGGACTTTACCGAGCTGACCACGCCCATGCTCAATGAGTTCATCGACAAGGTGATCGTCTACGAGCGCAGGAAGATCAACCGCTATCAGTACGACCAGCAGATCGAGATTTACTTCAATTTCATCGGCAAGGTGACGCTGCCGGAGGAAGAAACGGAAGCCGCGCCGGAAGCCCCGAAAACGCTTCACGTTGCCAGCAATTCCAGCTTTGCGCCCATTGGGGATTATCTCTCTGCGCAGACCGTCGAGACGATTGCGCTGCCGTTTTCCAAGGTGGAGGAACTGACCGGTAAGCCGCTCTGCAAGTCGGCGTACAAGTACGCTTCCTACTGGTATCCGGCGCAGGACAGACCGCTGTCCAATACCATTTACAACGCAGGATATGACGTTGACCGGGTGGATTTAGCCGCCGGGATCGTGTATCTGACAAAAGCCGCATAACAGAACGAACACCCCGCACTGTGCGTTTACAGGACGCATGGTGCGGGGTGTTTTTGCGTTTTTGGTCAGTGGATTACAAGCTGAAAAGTGTCAATCTTTTTTATCCTTGATTGCTTTTAGAATAAAACCGCCCATAATCGCAATCGGAATGGAAACAGAAAATGAAACCGGTTCAAGAGATGCTCCGAGAACTCCACCTAAAATTGTACAAATTATTGCAATGATAGTCATAGGATTACCTCCGAAAATCGGGACTAATAAAGTTTCTTTGAATTAAAGCATTTGCTGACATCTTGCTGTTCGGGACTTGTTATGGCTTCCACCGATAGCCACATTGCATACAATGGTTTCGTTTTGCCTTTGCACCGAGCAACCCCCATCCTAATAATGAGTAACCCTTATCTACGACATCTATGTTATTTGAACCGCATTTCGGACATTTGATGTCTATGCTTTCAATGGGGCATCCACAGTGCGGGCAAGCAGTAGCTTTATTTGAGATCGTTTGACCACATTCACGGCAACGAAAAAGTGCCATAATAATCATCCCTTCATGCTCTAAATTTATAACCTTACGTCATGTAATTTAATGTAATTATACCATGTGACTTTGTATTCATCAACACACACTTTCAACCGGACTTGCAGCAGTACTGCAAGTCCTTTTTTATTTCTGGCGATTTTAAGCGTCACATTCGATGCCCTGTACGCAGGACGCACCTTTGCACTTCACGGAATCGGACGATAACCCGTCAAACCGCAAAAGGTCACGCGAAGCCGCGCACCGGCTGCACGATACTGTGAATCACGAAACAGCGCAATCCATACGCGCAAACGAAAAACATTTCACGAATCCGGCAAGCATTGATTTTTGATGCCTGATTTTAAGCCCGTTTTGCCTGAAAATCCTTGCAAATCCGGCTCGTTCGCAAAGTGTTTACAGTTTCATTTGAAAAACAGTCTTGACAATATTCATCGGATGTAGAGACTCCCATGTCTTATATGTCCCCCAATAAAATGAGCTCCAATTTTGGTTTATCGTTTTATCGCGTTGAATTGCGGTAATTAAAAGCTCTTGACTTAGTTCATGCATTGCGTCCGTATATACTTTGTTTGAAAGGTTTAATAAACGTTTGATATCTTGTGCGTTAGCATACCCAATGGTATCGAGTAAATTGTATATTAACCTACTATGGCTTGAAATCGGCTCCATACGCTGGCGATAAGGTTTAACCTGCGCATAGAATTCTCTGGACAAATATGTGACCCGACCTTTATATAATTTGCTATAAAAAACTTGACCTTCTTCTATTAATTGTACAATGCTATTCCAGTCGCCTCCTACATTGAAAAGCGACGGCATATTACGGCACTCATTGCAAAGCAAAAAACCGTTTCTAGAAAAATATCCTTTCAGCAATTCTATAGGTATAGCTTCTTGATGTGTTTCACACACAAAACTCACAGCCTTTCTCCATTTGAATCTAGCCAACAGTGAGGATCTGGAGCAAAATAATCTCCAAAACTTCCATATGCTACACCTCTACATCCACCGCATTTCTCCACATAAATACACTGTACACATGGTTCAGAATATTTCTGTCGATTATTTAGCTCTTCAAGAATTGGGCTATTTAGCCAAATCGTAGAAAAGCTGTTTTCTCGGATATTCCCAATCGGAATGTCCAAGAGAACACATGGAAGAATATCACCATTTGCTTTGATGCAGCAAACACCATTGTCTGCCTGACATCCTGTAAAGTATGGCAAATCAAAAAGCGAATCATCCAAAAGGATCTGCTGCGCCTCATGTGTGTAGAAATTCATCTTATTTCCAAATTTTAATTTTTTTTCCTTCCAGATATGCATTATTTGCTTCCATGCAATAGGCGGGATATCTAATTCTAGTGAACCTCTTCCAACAGGAACAAATTGTGATAGATTGAAACAAGAAACGCCTAATTGTAGGCACAACTCAATGACTCCCTCCAATTCTTGGCGTAAAGCCAATCGTTGTTGAAATCTTTTTGCTGACAAACTCTTTTATAGCTTCAATTGCTCGCGCGTAGCAGCCCTCTACACCACGAAATGCATCATGGTATTCAGGTAAAATGTGATCAATACTGACTAACACACTCTTTACATTTTTCTCCTTTAGCATGGAAATTGCTTCAGAAGTAAGCGCCATAAAACATGCCGGAGACGAGCCCCAGCGCCGCGATATCCGCGGAAAGCTGCGGCACGCCGGCAGCGCGGGCCATGGCGGCGTTTTTGCGCATCGCCGCGAGATAGACGCAGAGATACGCGCCCGCGCTGTCGCCGCAGAGGAAGAGCCTGGAAGCGTCCCCGCCAAAATCCGGAGCAAGCGCGGCGGCGCGTTCAATGCCCGCCGTCAGAGCGCGGAACACGGTGAAGATATCCACGTCCGGCACGAGCGGGTATTCGAGACAAAATACGACAAAGCCGCGGCGGCATATGTCCGCGCAGAAGAGACGGTTGGCCTCCTTTTTCCCGAGCAGGAACCCGCCGCCGTGGATGTTCACGAGCACCGGCAGGGCTTTCGTCGCCACGCGCGGGCGGAATATATCCATCCGGTGACAGGGCTGTCCATCGCCCATATAGTCCACGTCCGCCGTGAGGAGCACGTTCTCCGGGAACGGGTTTGCCGCGTCGTGCCGCGCGAGAAAGCTCTCGAGCTGCTGCTCCTGCTTCGCCGTCTGGGAGCGGATCATTTTTTCCGGCATATCTGCCGCCGCCTTTCGTGGGATTTTCCAATAATTATAGCAAAAGCCCGCCGGGCGCACAAGCGCCCGGCGGGCATGATCTTTTATTCCGGCAGTTTGATACCGAGCTCGGCGGCGACCTCCTGCAGGGTGTCGAGCGCCGTTACGATCTGCTCCGGCTTGTGCTCGGAAATGACGCAGAAGCGCAGCCGCGCCTTGCCGCGCGGCACGGCGGGATAGACTGCCGAGGGCGCGAACACGCCGCGCTTTAAAAGCGCCATCGAGAGAGCGAAGGCATCCTCGTCGCGCCCGACGAGGATCGGCAATATCGCCGTCTCGCCCGCGAGACAGGTGTTGAAATGACGCTTTTTCGCCTCTTCGCGGAAGCAGCGGATGTTCCGGTGCAGGCTCTCCATGATGGAGGGATCGTCCTGCAAAAGGCGGATGGCTTCGAGCGTCGCCGCGGCGAGCGGGGGCGAAATGCCCACGGAGAACACGAACCCCGGCAGGTTATACCGCAGATATTCGATGAGCGCGCGGCTGCCGGCAAGGTATCCGCCGCAGGTGCCGAGACCCTTGGAGAGCGTGCCCATTTTAATGTCGATATCGTCCCCGGCGAGACCGAAGTATTCGTCCACGCCGCCGCCGGTCCTGCCAAGCGCGCAGGCCGAGTGCGCCTCGTCGATCATCAGGAAGCAGCCGTACTCCTTCTTGATGCGCACGAGCTCCGGCACGGGGGCAATGTCGCCGTCCATGCTGTACACGCCCTCGGCGACGATGAGCACCTTGGCGTACTTATCGCGGCAGGAGCGGAGAATGGTCTCAAGCGCGGCGGTATCGTTATGCGGGAAGGGGCGGCTCTCGGCGTCGGAGAGGCGCGTGCCCTCGTGGATGGAATTGTGCGCGAGCGCGTCATAAATAATGAGGTCGCCCTTGCCGCAGAAGTTGCCGACGATCGTCACGTTCGTGGAATGCCCGCCGACGAGCACAACGGCGTCCTCAGTGTGCTTCCACGCGGCGATGGCCTCTTCCAGCTTTTTATGGATGGGCTTCTCGCCGCCGAGCAGACGGCTGGCCGAAGCGCTGCATCCGTAGTGCGCGGCGGCCTCCTGCGCGGCCTTGACGGTCTCCGGACGGCCGGACATGCCGGCATAGTTGTAGGAGCTGAAATTCAGGATCTCGCGCCCGTCGTGGAACGAGGTGTCGCGCAGCGGCGAATCGTTGCAGAGAAAATACGGGTTGCCGGTCTCTTCCGCCGTGCGCAGGCGCTGCTGGAAGGCGGCGTATTCCGGCGTATCCTCAAAGCGCGTGATCGGCGTTACGGTCTTTTCCTCCTCCGGCGCGGCTTCCGGCACGCCGCCCTGCTCGAGACGGAGCAGCAGAAGAGCGGCGTCCTCCACGCAGCGGCAGAGAGCGTATTCCTCCTCCGGCACGCGCTGGCCGCAGAGTTCTTCGAGATGCACCGCGACATCGAGACTGTCCAGACTGTCGCCGCCGAGCTCGTCAAAGAAGTCGGCGGTGTCGGAGACGGTGTCGGTGCTGACCATCAGCGTCTGCGCGAACGTCTCGCGCACGAGCTCGCGCAGCTCGCAAAGGCGTTTGGCTTCCTGTTCGTTCATGGGAAAACTCCTTTCAGGGTGGTTTGCGTCGATTGACAAGGGAACACGCGGTTCTACCGGGCGGAAATGCCCTCATATGGCGTCATAGCCCTTGTGAATATGTCGCCCGCCGAGACAAAAAGGGCAAAAAGCACCGAAAAGGCTGGTTGTCCGACGTGCGTGCCCTTGTCAATCGACGCTTTATTCGGCGTACATTTTGCCGAGAATGGCATTGGCCGCCGTCGAGGGCAGCAGCCGCATGAGAAAAATGACGAGCTGATAGACAAACCCGACGGTGTAGAATACCTTCCGGCTCTTCGAGAGCGCCGCGCGTCCCAGCGCCGCGCCAACGACCGCAGCGGCCACGCCGCCGCGTTCATCCTTCTCCATTTTTGCAACGCTGCGCGAGATGCGCCCGCCGTAGACGTCGTCCCCGGCGAAGCTGCGAGCGCGGGCATCGGTGAAGCCGGTGCGCGTGTCGCCGGGCATCACGGCGCTGATACGGATGCCATAGGGCCGCACTTCGTTGCCGACAGACATCGTGAACGAGTTTATCGCGGCCTTGGAAACGGAATAATAGGTCTGGAAGGGAATGGGTGTCACGGCGGCGACGGAGCTTGTATTCACGATCCTCCCGCCGCGCTGCGCACGCATCACGGGCAGCACGGTCTTTGTTGCGCGCACCATGCCCCAGAAATTGACCTCCAGCTGGCGCTGGGCTTCCTCCACAGACGTGAACTCCGCCGCGCCGGAAATGCCGAATCCGGCATTGTTGAGCAGTATATCGATGCGCCCCTCGGCGTCGAGCACCGACTGGACCGCCGCGGCGACGGACGCTTCGTCCGTCACGTCCGCCGTCACATGACGGACAGACGCGCTGCCGCTCTTCCCATGCCGGGAAAACTCGTACACCGCGCAGCCGTGCGCGGCGAGATACTCCGCCGCCGCCGCGCCGATGCCGGAGCTGCCGCCGGTCACGATAGCGACCTGTCCCATGGCCTGCCCTCCTTTTACGCAGATAGTTAAAAATATTTATATAAAAAACTTAATGAAAGTATACCGCCGCGCGCCGCGCCTGTCAATAGGACAAAACGCCGAGCACGTATATTTTGACAAACACGCGCCGGGGGCTTATGATGTTGGTATCTTGATCGACGCAAAGAAAAGAGGAAATTTCCATGATCGAATTTGACCGCCGTCAATTTGAAGAATATGCCCGCGCCGTGTTCACGACCGACTCGCCCTCCGGCTGCACGGCCGATGCGATCGCGCTCATCAAAAAATATGTGGAAGAGCTCGGCTATACCGCGTTCGTCCACAACAAGGGCACGCTCGAAGTGGACGTGCCGGGGCTGGACGCAAGCAAGACCGTGGCGTCCTCCGCGCACGTCGATACGCTGGGGCTGATGGTGCGTAGCGTGAAGAGCGGCGGAACGCTCGCCTTGACAAAGGTCGGAGGGCCGATCTGCCCGACGCTCGACGGCGAATACTGCACGGTGCTCACGCGCGAGGGCAAACGCTACAGCGGCACGATCCTCTCGCTCGCCCCGGCGGTGCACGTTTACCCGGACGCCGCGACAATGCCGCGGGATGTGGATCATCTCGAGGTCCGGCTCGACGAGGAAGTGAAAAGCGCCGAGGACGTCAGGGCGCTCGGCATCGATAACGGCGATTTTGTGTTCATTGATCCTAAATTCACGATGACGGAGTCGGGTTTTCTGAAGTCCCGGTTCATCGACGACAAGGCGAGCGCGGTGCTGCTCCTTCTTCTGCTGCGCTGGTGCAGCGAGAAAAAGGCGGCGTTCCGCCATCCGACGCGCATATACTTTGTCGTGTACGAAGAGGTCGGCCACGGCGCGAGCGCGCTTGCGCGCGATATCGACGAATTTGTCACCGTGGATATGGGCTGCGTGGGGCTTGATCTTGCGGGCAACGAATACGCCGTTTCGATCTGCGCGAAGGATTCCGGCGGGCCTTACGACTATGAGCTCACGAACCGGCTCATTGCGCTCGCAAAAAAGCATGAGCTGCCGTATACCGTGGATATCTTCCCGTTCTACGGCTCGGACGTCGGCGCTGCCTGGCACGCGGGGGTAGACTGCAAGGGAGCGCTCATCGGCAGCGGTGTCTGCGCCAGTCACGGCATGGAGCGCACGCACATAAAGGGACTCGAAGCGACGCTCAAGCTCATGTACCTTTATCTTTGCGGCGAGGAATAAAAAGGGGGAGGGCTTCCGATGGAGGAGCTGGAACGAAAACGTCTGCACTGGCAGAAGGTGACGGCGGTCGTATGCGTGCTGCTGTTCATTGTCGTGACCGTAAGCTCGGCGCTGGCCGTCATCGGCGTGCGGCGGTACGCCCCGCGCATCGAGCACATCGTCTCGCGGCTCGACAGCGTGACGGCGGAGCTGGACACGCTCGATACGCAGCGGCTCGTCGATACCGTGAACGGCCTTACGGAGCAGCTCGAGGCGGCGCAGCTTGCCGATACGCTCGATTCGCTGCGCACGATCGCGGCACAGCTGGAGAATGTGGACTGGGCGTCGCTTGAGCAGAGTACCGGCGATATGCTCGCGCAGGCGCAGAAGAGTCTTACCGCTGCGGAGGAAGCGCTCACCGCCGTGAACGACGCAGCAGAAAAGCTCGACGTGGAAGGGCTAAATACGGCGGTCACGGAGCTTCTTGCCGTCATGCAGCCGCTCGCGGAATTTTTCGCCCGGTTCAAGTAAGTGAACCGGACGAGACCGTTTAACGTCATAGCTTACAGAAAACCCCAAAGGAGAAATATGAAATGAAACGCTTTCTATCCCTGCTGCTGGCCGCAGCGCTCCTGCTCGCCCTTGCCGCCTGCGGCGGCAATGTGAAAAGGACGTGCAGACCAAGGCCGTCGCGTCCGAAATGTATACGCAAAACGACATTGACGCCGCCATCGACGTCATAAAGAAGGACTTTTCCCGGAATTGGAAGGGCTGCACGCTCACCGAGATCTCCTACGCCGGGGACGACGTGTCGCGCGAGCACCAGGACTGGGCCGACCGGAACAATGCCGATGAGGTGCTTGTGCTGACATCCACCTTCGATGTGGACGAATCCGGCGCCAGCCCCACGCTCACCCCGGGACAGACCTATACGCGCTGGATGTGGATCCTTGTCCGCACGGACGGCGGAACGTGGCAGCACGTTGACCACGGATATTAAAAACGAATGAAGAAAAACAGAGCCGGTTTTCCGCGGAAAACCGGCTCTCTGTATGCGGTATGTGATGAGGATCAGTCGAACAGATGCACAAACGCCTTCTGCTCGGGCGTGAGCATAACGCTGCGGTTCCAGATGAGATGCGCCTTGGAGACGATCTCCGGGCTGTCGATGCGCTTCATAACGAGCGAGGGATCGGAGTTCTGGATCGCGGAGGTATACGGCGCGATCGCCACGCCGATGCCGGACGCCGCCCAGCTCAGCGACGAGGCGATGTTGTCGTTCTGGCAGATGATGTTGGGGATGAATCCCTGACGGCGGCAGGCGTTCGTAAAGAGATCATAGTACCGCCGGTGGATGATGATGGGGGTATCCTGCAGGCTGGTGAGCGTTACGATCGGCGCATCGCCGGAGGGGAAGAAGTTCGGCTTGCCGATGGCGGTGAAGTAGTCCTGGCCGCCCTCGCCGAGAGCGGCGTCATGGATGGGGCGGGAACTGTATGCGCCCACGTTGAACGGCTCGCGCACGATGCCGAAATCGACCGTGCCGGCGGCGAGCATATCGAGAATGCTCGTCGTGCTGCCCTCGTGGAGGACAAACTCCACGTGCGGGTAGCGCTCCTTGAGCTTGAGGACCTTGTCCGGCAATACGCGGTTGCAGATCGAGGAGATCGTGCCGAGGTGGATGGTGTACCGCTCTTCCTCGTTGGCCGACTGCATGAGAAGCAGCGTTTCGTTCACCTTGTCCATGATCTCGCGGGCGCGCTCGCGCAGAAGGATGCCCTTGGGCGTAATGATCATGTTTTTCTTGTCGCGGATAAAGAGCTGGCAGCCGAGTTCCTCCTCCAGACCCTTGAGCTGGAGACTCAGCGGCGGCTGGGAAATGCGCAGGGAATTGGCGGCTTTGGTGATGCTGCCGTTTTCGGCGATGGCAAGAAAGTATTCGAGCTGCTTGAGCGTCATGATAGGGCACTTCCTCTTTGTATATCGATATTATATGAATATCATATGAAAAGTTCGATAAAAAGTCAAGAGCCAATGCCCTTGACAAGCCGGTATTCCATATTATACTGAATTAAGAAGCAATTCCAAGGAGATCTGACTATGCTCGTAATGATAAAAGGCGCCGGAGACATTGCCTCCGGCATTGCGCTGCGGCTCTGGCGCGCGGGGATCAATGTTGTAATGACCGATCTTCCGAGACCGTCGTCCATCCGCCGCACCGTCTGCTTTTCCGAGGCGGTGTACCACGGCGAAACGAAGGTGGAGGAGGTGCGCGCCCGGCTCGCGGCGGACGCCGCGGACGCGCTGCGGCTGCTCGAAGAGAACATTCTGCCCGTGATCGCCGATCCGAAGGCGGAGAGCGCGAAAGAACTTCATCCGGATGTGATCGTGGACGCGATCCTCGCCAAGGAGAATCTCGGCACCGCCATCACCGACGCGCCGGGCGTCATCGGCGTCGGCCCGGGCTTCACCGCCGGGACGGACTGCCACGCCGTTGTGGAGACGATGCGCGGCCACACGCTCGGCCGCGTGATCTGGTCGGGCAGCGCCATTCCCAACACCGGCGTTCCCGGCAATATCGGCGGCTATACGATCGAGCGCGTGATGCACTCGCCATGCGCGGGAGAGTTCCACGCCCTGCGGCAGATCGGCGATACGGTCGAGGCGGGGGAGACCGTCGCCACCGTCGGCGGCGAACCGCTGTACGCAAAGATCACCGGCACGCTCCGCGGTATACTGCCGGAGGGCTTTGAAGTGCCCCGCGCGCACTTTAAAAGCGCGGACGTCGATCCCCGCTGCCGGCTTTTCCACTGCTTTACCGCGTCCGACAAGGCGCTCTCCGTCGGCGGCGGCGTGCTCGAAGCGGTGCTGATGCTTACCTCCGCCGTCGGTACGGCGAGAAAACCGGAGAAACGAGGAGAAGATCATGGAAAATGAAATTCGTATGACAAAGCTCGCCAGCTGCGCCGGGTGCGGCGCGAAGGTCGGCGCCGGAACGCTCGCAAAGCTCCTGAAGGGGCTGCCCTCGGTATATGACGAGCGCCTTCTCGTCGGCTACGACACGAGCGACGACGCCTGCGTCTATAAGATCTCGGACGAGCTCGTGCTCGTGGAGACGCTGGACTTCTTCCCGCCGATCGTGGACGATCCCTTCATGTTCGGACAGATCGCCGCGGCGAACGCTATCAGCGACATTTACGCCATGGGCGCGCAGCCGAAGCTCGCGCTGAACATCATGGCCGTCTCGCCACAGATGCCGGACGAGGCCGTGCGCGAGGTGCTGCGCGGCGGCTATACGAAAGCGGCGGAGGCCGGCGTCATCATCTCCGGCGGCCACACCATCCGCGACACCGAACCGAAATACGGCCTTTCCGTGACGGGCTTTGCCCATCCGGACAAGATCCGTCTGAACTGCACGCCCCACGCGGGCGATGTGCTCATTCTCACCAAGGCGCTCGGCACGGGCATCATCTCCACGGCGAACAAGGCCGACATGGTGTCGAAGGAGACCTACGCCAAAGCCGTCGCGCAGATGGCGGAGCTCAACCGCGCCGGAAGCGAGATCGCCGGGAAGTACGATGTGCACAGTATCACCGACGTGACCGGCTTCGGTCTCATGGGGCACACGGGCGAAATGGCGAACGGCGGGAACGTGACCGCCGTGATCGAAAGCGCGAACGTGCCGCTTCTGCCGGAAGTCCTCTCGCTCGCCGAGATCGGCATCCTCCCGGAGGGCATGTACCGCAACCGCAATTTTGCCGAGCCCTTCAGCGAGAGCGCGCCGAACGTCACGCGTGCGATGATGGACGTGCTCTTCGATCCCCAGACCTCCGGCGGGCTGCTGCTCGCCGTATCGGAGAAGGATGCGCCCGCGCTGCTCGCGGAGCTCGCCGACAAGGTGCCGCATGCCGCGCGCATCGGCTATGTGACCGAAAAGCAGAATTGCGCCGTCCGGGTGGTGTAAAACATGTATTCGCTGCTGCTGGCGCTTATCTATCTCGCGTTCATCAGCCTCGGTCTGCCGGATTCGCTGCTCGGCTCCGGCTGGCCGGTCATGCACGCGGAGCTCGGCGTGCCGGTGTCGTACATGGGCGTCGTGTCCATGGTGATCTCCGGCGGGACGATCGTTTCGAGCCTTCTGTCGGACAAGCTCACGCGAAAGCTCGGTACCGGCGGCGTGACGGTCGTGAGCGTGTTTCTCACGGTGCTCGCGCTGCTCGGCTTCTCGTTTTCCATCAAATTCTGGATGCTCATCGCCTTCGCCGTGCCCTACGGTCTCGGCGCGGGCGCGATCGACGCGGCGCTCAACAACTATGTGGCGCAGCACTATAAGGCGCGCCATATGAGCTGGCTGCACTGCTTCTGGGGCGTCGGGACGATCGTCAGCCCGTTCGTTATGAGCCGGGCGCTGACGTACCGGACATGGAACGACGGCTACCGCACCGTGGCTCTCGTCCAGCTTGCGATCGCCGTGCTGTTGCTCGTGACGCTCCCGGTGTGGAAGGCCAACAGGACCGCCGCGGAGACGAAGCAGAAAAGCGTCGGCGTGTGCGGCGCGCTGAAGATCAAAGGCGTGCCGTATCTCCTTGCGGGCTTTTTTGCCTACTGCGCCGCGGAATCCACGGCAATGCAGTGGGCGAGCACGTATTTTGCCGAGGTCAAGGGCCTTCCTGCGGAGCGCGCGGCGGGCCTGGCCGCGCTCTTTTATATCGGCATTACCGCCGGGCGGTTCGTGAGCGGCTTTGCTGCCGACCGTCTCGGCGACCGGAACATGATCCGTCTCGGCACGGGGGTGCTCGTCTGCGGCATCGGCGCGCTCGCGCTCCCAACGGCTTCTTACACTGCCGCCATTGCCGCCTTTCTTGTGATCGGCTTCGGCTGTGCGCCGATTTATCCCTGCATCATCCACTCCACGCCCGCAAACTTCGGTGCGGAGAACTCCGGCGCGATCATCGGCATCCAGATGGCGGGCGCGTACGTCGGCTCGACGTTCGTGCCGCCGCTGTTCGGGCTTTTGGGCAACGCCCTCGGCTTTTCGATCATGCCGGTGTATCTTCTCTGCTTCGCGGCGCTGATGATCGCCATGACGGAGCTGACGTTCCGCACGGCGGAAAAGGAAAGGAGCGATACCGCGCGATGAAGGAAAACCGCAAAGCCTACGCTTCCCTGTGCACCGCCATGCTGATCTTCGGCACGATCGCGGTCTTCCGGCGGAATATCCCGCTCTCGTCGGGGCTGCTTGCGTTTTCCCGCGGGTTGCTCGGCGCTCGTGAGCGAGATCGACGGGAAAAAGCGCCGGCAGAACACGGCGGCATAAAAATTTGGGGGCGCGGTTCCTGTCGGCAGGAACCGCGCCCCCAATTTTCTGTAATCAAAATTCCGAGTCGGTGATGTGCGGCTTCACGTCCTCCGCAACGCAGAACCGCCGCGTGTGGCGCAGCACTCCGGTCACGGCGATCATGCCGCAGCCGAGCGCGAGAGCGCCCTCACCGTGGAGCGAGTAGAAGACTGCGGCGCTCACGCCGTAGAGCGCGAACACGAGTATGCTGCGCAGCCGGTGCGGGCGGATCTTCACGGCGACGGAGAAGAAGACGTAAAGCCCCGCCAGAAGGAGAAGCCCGGTGAGAGAAACGTTTGTGAGCGCGAGCGCAAGCATCGCGCCGAAGGCCGAGGAGATGCATTTGCCGCCGTGAAAGCCGTTAAATACGCCGACGGCGTGGCCGAGCACCGGCGCGGCGATCGCGAGAGCAAACCAGACCGACTGCGTATTGAGATACCGCGCCGCGAGCGACACGGGGAGATACGCCTTTAACATATCGAGCGCAAGGCACAAAAGGCCCATCGGCACGCCGCACACGGCGAACACGTTGGCAGCGCCCGGATTTTTGTCGGCGCGCAGCGCGCAGACGTCGCGGCCCATCAGGAGCTTCGGCACCGTGCGGCTGAACATCACGCCGCCGAGAAGAAAACCTCCGGCGATCAGCGCAAAGGTGAGAAGAGCTTCGTTTCCGGTCATGGCAGCATGATTCTTTCCGCAATTTTATCGGCGGCGTCGGGCGCGATGGTGTTTCGCTGCGCCTTGCGCATCGCTTCGGCTCTCGCCTTGTCGCGCACGAGCGCGACGGCCTTTTCCGCGGCGTCGGCGGCGTCCTCCGCGCGTTCCGAAAGGCCGTGGGAGGAGAAGAACGCAATGTTCGGCGCTTCGCACGCGGTATATACGAGAAGCTGCACGAGCGGGACCTGCGCCACCGCCGCTTCGGTACTCGTAAGTCCGCCGGGCTTGGAGATCATCACATCGGCGGCATTCATGTACACGTTCACCTTTTTCGTGAACGTGACGATGCGGACGTGCTCGTTCCCGGCGTACTTCTCTTCAAGCGTCTGCTTGAGATCACTGTTGCGCCCGACGAGGATATAGACCGTGAACGCCCCGCTGTGCCGCCGGAGGATCTCGTCGCAGATCGCGCCCGCATTCCCGACGCCGATGCCGCCGCTCATAACAAGAAACACGTCCTGCTCCTGCGGTATGGCAAGATAGTTGCGCGCCGCGGCCTTTTCCATGTGATGCGCGAACTTTTCGTCCACCGGGATACCGGTGACGATGATGCGCTCCGACGGAATGCCCTTTTCCACAAGCTCGGCGCGCAGATCCTCGTGCGCGATGAAATAGCCGTCCAGATCGGTCTCGGCGAGGAAAGGGATGCAGGTGTAGTCCGTCAGTACGCCGTAGCACGGCACGGTGAAATCCCCGGCCTTCCGGATGGCGGTCAGCGTCTCCATCGGGTAGAGGTGCGTGCATACCACGCGGTCGTACCCGTTCGTTTCGATGAATGCGCGCAGATTCGCGGCGTACCGGGCGTTCGCGTGATAGACCGGCGAGGTGATGCCTGTCGAGCTGTAAATATCCCCGGCACGGTAGAGCGCGTTGAACGCCGAGGGCGCTTTTTTCATAATTGTCGTATATGCGCCGGATACGAAGCGCTCGGCATACTTTCCGGCGAGCACGAGCGGGTCAAAGACCCGGTTTTCGATGCCCTTTCGCGTCAGCGCCCCGGCGACGGCGGCTGCGGCGCTGTTGTGGCCCTCGCCCGTGTCGCAGCTCAAAATCAATACCTTCAACGGATTTCTCTCCCCTGCTTGCTTTATGCAACGTGTGTGTATTATAATAAGAGCGCACCCGCCGCGCGGCAATGGACATGTGCCAGGGAAACCGTGGCGGAAGTCTCAAAGAGATCTTCCAGTGAAGATTATTCCACACTTAGCGAAAAAGATGTGGAATCCGATTTTTAAGGAGGGCGCACGATGGAACCGGCAAACCGGAAGAGAGATCTTCGCGTCATTAAAACAAAGCGGGCGATCCACACGGCGTTCGCGGAGCTGCTGACCGAAAAGGACATGGACGATATCACCGTCACGGACATCGCCTCGCGCGCGATGATCAACCGCAAGACGTTTTACAATAACTACCGCGGCGTGTACGAGCTGGTGGACGAGCTGGAAAACGAGGTCATCCGCACGTTTGACACAGCGATGCAGGGGATCGATTTTGTCGAAAACCCATACGCGGTGTTTATAAAGCTCACGGAGATCATCAACAGCGACATGGATTTTTACGGCGCGCTGCTCCGTTCCAGCCGGAACGCGGGGCTGACGCACAAGATCCGGCTGACGCTTCAGCAAAAGGCGCAGGAGCGGTTTCAAAGCCGCATAGAGCTGCCGCCGGAGCGCCTTTCGGTGATGATGGATTACGCCGTCTCCGGTATGGTGGCGGTGTATCAGAGCTGGTTCAATTCCGAACGCCGGCAGCCGATCGAGAAAGTATCCGATATCGCGAGCCGCATGTGTCTCACGGGACTGCGCGGCGCGGCGGCGGACGCGCGGCTGAAGGAATGAGCGGAGGAAATACCATGGCAAACGCGAAAGATAAAAAGAAGATCATCCTCTGGCTGATCATACTGGCGGTGCTCGCCGCGGCAGCGTTCGCTGTCGTGGCCGTAGTGCGCCATAACCAGCGACCGGCGTGGGACGGCGGCTACAGCGTCCATATCAGCGAGGTGATGACCGATAATACGACCTGCCCGAACGACGAGGGCGTTCTCTGCGACTGGGTGGAGATCGAAAACACGTCCTCAAAGGACTTCTCTCTCGCCGGGTACTATCTCTCCGACGAGGCGGGAAAGGGTAAATACTGCTTCCCGGCGGGGACCGTCGTCCCGGCGCGGGGGTATCTCGTCGTGTGGTGCTCGCCGGACGAGGAGGGCGGCTATGCGCCCTTCGCTCTGCGCAAAGCGGGCGGCGAGACGGTGTGCCTTATGAACGAAAACCGCACGGTGCTCGATAGCGCCGTGACCGTTGGGTGCCAAAGCGGGCAGTCTCTCGTCCGCAGCAGCGACGGGACGCTTGTTCCCTCCGACACGCCGACGCCCGGCTACCCGAACACCGAGGCGGGCGCGAGGGCGTGGCAGGAGGCGCTCGCGCAGCGCAGCGGCGGCACGCTCGTGCTCAGCGAGATCGTGTCCTCAAATACGCTCTTTGCCGCTCCCGACGGGAATTACTACGACTGGATCGAGGTATATAACCCCTCCGATTCGCCGGCATCGCTCTCCGGCTACAAGCTCTCGGACCGCGCGGACAAAACAAAGTACGCCTTCCCGGACGAAATGCTCGGCGCGGGCGAATATAGGATCGTCTGGTGTGCCCCCGGCGCGGAGGGCGCGGAATACGCCTCCTTTGCACTGGCGAGCGCGGGCGGGGAAACGGTCGTTCTCACGGCGCCCTCCGGCGCGGAGAGCGAGAGCGTCGAGCTTCCGGCACTGGAGAAAAACACGTCCTACGCGAAGGAAAACGGCGAATGGGCGGTGTCGGACCGTCCGACGCCAGGCTATTCCAACGATAACGCCGGATATGAAGCGTGGCTGCGTTCCGGCGGATACGAAAACGAAGAAATTTACATCACCGAGGTCATGGCGCACAACCGCGGCACGCTTGCCGACGCGGACGGCGATCTCGCTGATTGGATCGAGATCGCAAACCTCGGCGAGACGGCGGTCGATCTTACGGGCTGGTATCTCTCCGACGATCCAGACGTGCCGAATGAATGGAAGTTCCCGGCGCTGACGCTTGCGCCGGGTGAATACACGGTGATCTTCGCCTCCGGCAAAAACCGCACCGAGGGCGAGCTGCACACGAATTTCTCGCTCACGGACGGCGACACGGTCCTTCTCTCAAGAGGGAACGGCGCGGAGCTTCGCAGCGTGAAGATCGAAAACGCGGAAGAGGGCGCGTCGCTCGCCATGCAGACGGACGGCAGCTTCGCCGTGACCGACTTCCCGACACCGGGCTTTGAAAATACCGCCGCGGGCTATGCCGCCTTCTGCAAGACTGACACGCGCACATCACCGCTTTTGCTGTGGGAGATCGTTGCGTATGAGGAAAACTCCCCCGACTGGGTGGAGCTCAAAAACGTGTCGGACGAAGCGATCGACCTCTCCGGATACACGCTCTCGGATAAATTCAAGGAACCGGCGCGCGACACACTGCCCGCCGTGACGCTCGCCCCCGGCGAGAGCTATGTATTCGCGTGCGAAAACGTAGGGCTGAGCGCACAGCGCGACGAGCTCTATCTCTTCAATGCTTCCGGCGCTCTGGCGGATTGGGCGTTCCTGCGCGATATTCCGCAGGGCGGCAGCTATGGCCGCATGGACGGCGAAAACGGATACTTCTATTTTGCGCAGAGCAGCCGCGGCGCGGACAACGGCACGGGGTACCGCACGGTGGCGGCAAAGCCCGCGGTCGATGTCGCTGCGGGCGTGTACGACGATGCCGAGAGCCTTACACTCACGATCACCGGCGAGAACGTGCACTATACGCTCGACGGCAGCGAACCGACGGAAAATGACGCGGCGTATACCTCGCCCATCACGATCACCGAAACGACGATCGTCCGCGCCGCGAGCTTCCCGGCGGACGCTCTGCCGGGCAAGGCGGCGACATGGTCGTATTTCCTGCGCGAGAACAGCACGCTTCCCATCGTCAGTCTTGTGACCGACCCGGACAATCTCACCGGGGCGCGGGGCATTTACTCCAACCACGAACAGGCGTGGAGCGAGAAATGGGAGCGCGAGGCGACCGTCGCCATGTACGAGGACGGCGGTGAGTTCTCCATCGACTGCGGCATCCGTATGCATGGCCGCACGAGCCGCCGTGTGAGCGAGAAGAAGTCGTTCACGCTCAAATTCCGGGGACGGTACGGCGGAGATCTCAGCTACGACGTGTTCGGCGACGGCGTCGTGACGGACTTTTCGTCGCTTCTGCTGCGCGCGAGCGTGGAGGATACCTACACCTCCTACATGCGCGACGAGTTCTTCGCCCGCATCGCCATGGATTATACGGACGTGCCCGCGCAGAATTACCGGTACGTATCGCTCTTCCTCAACGGCGAATACTGGGGTATTTACGCCATCCGCGAGCACCACAGCGCGGAATACTTCGCCTCGCACAAGGGCGTGGATGCCGATACCGTCGATATGCAGACGGGCGAGTTTGAAGGCCAGACCGCGTGGAGCGAGATCTTGAACTACGCGCGCTACAACTCGCTGAATACTCCGGAGGGCTGGGCATACATCCAGGAGCATGTGGACATTCCGGAGATGATCGACTGGCTCATTCTTGAATGCTGGTCGGGCGACATCGACGTATACGAAAATGTCCGCTTCTATGCCAGCCCCGAATACGAAAACGGGAAATACATCTACGGTCTCGCGGATATGGATCTCACGATGATGAGCTTGGATTCCATGAGCGTCGGCTTCAACAACTTCCAGCTCCACGGCATCATCCCCGCGGCGTTGCGGTACAACGAAGAGTTTCGGGATATGTTCCTTACGCGTCTCGGCGAAATGCTGCGCGGCCCGCTCTCAGACGAGAACGCGCAGAAAACGATCGACGAGCTGCGTGCGATCGTCGAGCCGGAGACGGAGCGCGATCTTACCCGCTGGGGGAGATCGACCACGCTCTTCCAGACGCAGATGGCCAACCTCCGCGATTTTGTGTCCGGCCGTGCCGCACAGGTGCAGAACGATGCGATCGCGTTCTTCGGCATCTCCGCCGAGGACGCCGCCAAATACTTCGGATAAAGAGATACAACGACGGCATACCCGCCTGGTAAAAAAACACACCGGGCGGGTATGCTATTTTGCACAGCAAAATACAGAACAAAAACATATAAATTTGTCTTTTTGAGAATTGAAAATCACAAAACCGTCTGCTATATTGTCTGCGAAATGAGAATTGTACTGCAAGTCTCATAATTTTAAAGTTTTAGGAGGAAAGTATTATGGGTATCAGCATTGATTTTACGGGCAAAACGGTATTGGTGACCGGTGCCGGACGCGGTCTCGGCAAGGCCATGGCGCTGACCTTCGCTAAGGCGGGCGCGGATGTCTATCTCGGTAACCGCAAGGAAGACCAGGGCATGGAGACGGTGAAGGAGATCGAAGCGCTGGGCCGCCGTGCAGGTTTCACGAAATGCGATGTTGCGAAGGAGGAAGACGTCAAAAAGCTGCTGGACGACGCCGTGGCGTTCGGCGGCGGCAAGCTGGATGTGTTTGTCAATGCCGCGGGCGTCATCTCCATTGAAGATATGATGTATACCTCGGACGAGGAGATCAAGCGTCTCTTTGATATCAACGTGCTCGGCACCGTGCATGCGCTCAAGCTCGGCCTGCCCATCATGGAAAAGCAGAAGAGCGGCAACATTGTGACCGTCGCTTCCATCGCCGGCCGCGGCGGCATGGCGATGCTTCAGACCTACTGCGCCTCCAAGGCCGCCGTCATCAGCCTGACGCAGAGCGCCGCGAAGATGGCCGCACCCTACGGTGTGCGCGTGAATGCCATCGCCCCGGGCATCATCCGCACGTCCATGTGGGAAGAGATCCTCAACGGCATGGCGCACGGCTGGGATCCGGCGAACAAGCGCGCCCTCTCCAGCGAAGAGCGCGAAACGCTCTGGAACGAGTCTGTAAAGAATATGATCCCGCTCGGCCGCGCACAGCTCGCCGAGGATATTGCCAACGGCACCGTGTTCATCGCGTCCGATCTCGCCCGCGAGATCACCGGTCAGGTGCTCGCCATCGACGGCGGCACGACGATGGTGTGACCGCTGCAAAAAAGATTTGTCTCTGAAAAAGGATGCCGCCGGCTCGCAGCCGGCGGCATCCTTTTTTTTCGCCCAAGGCGAATTTTTTCGCTTTTTTCCCCTTGACAATGCGGCAGATCCGGGAAACAATGATACAAGCTGCAGCTTACGGGAGGAAAAAAGACATATGGCAGAAAAAAAGAGAGAATTGTGGGCGGATTACGCCAAGGGGATATGTATCCTTCTGGTGTTCATCGGCCATTCGGACGCAATACCGCAGGCGGTGCGCATTTTCATATATCTTTTCCATATGCCGATGTTCTTCTTCTGCATGGGGTATTACAGCAGCACGGCCGGTACGTTCGGCGGCTTTGTGAAAAAGCGTTTCCGGCAGCTCATGGTGCCGTTTTTCGCTTACGGGCTTCTCTATCATGTGCTGTTTCTCGGCATTCTTGTCCCGCTGCTGCGCGGCGGTGCGGATTGGGCGCTCTGCCGGGACAACATCCTCGGTCTGCTCGTTCAGCTGCGGGGGACCGATCTCGTCGCACCGAAATGGTTCCTGACGGCGGCGTTTGCCGCGAGCGTCCTCTTTTATGCGCTGCGAAAATTCGTTCACGACCGGAGGATCGAATTTCCCGTTGTTTTTGTCGTGTCCGCCGGATTTGTGTATCTCAGCAAGTCTACCGGCATTGTGCTGCCTTGGTATATCGATGTGGCGTGCCCGTGCCTGCTCTATATGTATCTGGGGCAGTATGTCCGGGAAAAGAGCATGGAGATCACCGGGAAAAAGACGCTGATCCTCGCGGTTGTCGGCATCGCCGTTGCCGCCGGACTGACGCTCCTGTTTGCGGGTTCCCCGGAAAAATACTGCATTGATTACCGCGTGATACGGCTGACGCCCTTTGTGCCGGTGATGGTCGGCGGTTTTGCCCTGTGTCTCGCACTGTACGGCGCGCTGAAAAACGTGAAGAAAAAGAGCATCCTTTCCTATATCGGCGTAAACTCTATGCTCTTTTATCTCTTCGATAATCTCCCGGAGCTTCTGGTCGAAAAAGCGATGGGGTACATCGGCGTGACGAATGTGTACATTGTGAGCCTCTGCCAGCTTATTGGTATCCTTCTCATCACCCCGGTCATCGTGATGTTCGTGAAGTATTTCCTCTGGTTTCTGTTCGGGCTCAAAAAGGAGAGCTGGAGTCTCGACTATAAAAAGCTCTTCGGGATCAAAAAGAAAGAAAGTGTGTAAGCCGCAAAAAGCTCCCTCATCTGATATGTACCCCTAATACTGGACAGAACTGACCCCCTCAGAACGAGAAGAGATGATTCGGCTCAGAGCAGAGAATGA
>ERZ808240.2155-NODE-2155-length-22336-cov-6.666487_pt1 | contig 22336 bp, 35 predicted proteins | sample MGYA00521084_ERZ808240 | MGnify/ENA primary metagenome ERZ808240 (study PRJEB31516, sample SAMN03275571) | gut metagenome | biome: mammalia-associated habitat; material: feces | host: Papio cynocephalus | place: Kenya | collected 2012-08-06 ...
TCGGTATGATAGTCGAGCGTGATTACGGAGGACAGGCGTACTGTGCCCATTTTCCGTCGGAGCGCACGACTGCACGATATGCGATGACGCAGGAGGTTGCGGCTCGTCTGAGCCGGTTTTTCTGCTGAGTATGTCCGATTTCAAACCGGGCGAAAGAATACTGTGTGCAGCGGCTGGCAGAGAGGCGGTTCCGCCTGCCCAACGGGCGGAGTGTGCCGATACTTGCGACTTTTGCCGGTCTCTGAATGCAGGACGCTGTGCCGACCCGGGGTTCGCTGGTAGCGAGCCGCCGGTTTTTTCATGGAAAGGGTGGAAACACCCGGCTCTGTGTCAGGTTTTCAGCGTCGCCCGCCAACTCAAATTATTAAGGAGGCGTTTTATAGTGGCAGTCAAAGAGAAAATCCGTATTCGCATCAAAGGGTATGACCATCAGCTGGTGGATCAGGCGGCAGCCAAGATCGTGGAGACCGCTCACCGCACCGGCGCCCGTGTGTCCGGCCCCGTGCCGCTCCCCACGGAGAAAGAGGTCGTCACCATCCTGCGGGCCGTTCACAAGTATAAGGATGCCCGTGAACAGTTCGAGACCCGCACCCACAAGCGTCTGATCGACATCCTCAGACCGTCCAACAAGACCGTTGAGGCTCTGCAGGGCCTTGAACTCCCCGCCGGTGTGGACATCGAGATCAAACTGTAAACCCACGGTTTGGCAGAGGTCCATTATGCGAGGTCACGTTGGTGCCGCCGCCCCTCACCCTGCCGGGAACTCCGGGATTGACCCGGAAAGCCGCGGCCGGTGGCTCCGGAGCGTCGGGATCAACCAATAACCAAAGGAGGTATAGTCACTATGCAAAAAGGAATCATTGGTCGTAAGATCGGCATGACCCAGATCTTCGACGAAAAGGGCTGCGTCATTCCGGTGACCGTCGTTGAGGCGGGTCCCTGTGTCGTGGTTCAGAAGAAAACCGTGGAGAACGACGGCTACGAGGCGATCCAGCTGGGCTTTGAAGATGTCAAGGCCGAGAAGGTCAACAAGCCCATGAAGGGCCATTTCGCCAAGTCCGATGTGGCTCCCAAGCGCATCCTGCGGGAATTCCGTCTGGCGGATTGCGCCGCTCTGAATGTGGGCGACGTGGTCAAGACCGACGCTTTTGCGGTGGGCGAGCACGTGGACGTGGTCGGCACCAGCAAGGGTAAGGGCTACGCCGGCGCGATCAAGCGCTGGAACTTCCAGCGGCTCAAAGAGACCCACGGTACCGGCCCTGTGGCGCGGCACGCCGGCTCTCTGGGCGCCTGCTCCTCTCCCTCCCGTGTATACAAGGGTATGAAGGGTGCCGGCCATCTGGGTGCTGAGCGGGTCACCGTGCAGAACCTGGAGATCGTGAAGATCGACGCGGAGAATAACCTGATCGCCATTAAGGGCGCCATCCCCGGCGCGCGCAAGGGCATCGTGGTCATCTCCGACACCGTCAAGAAAGCCTAAGGAAGGAGGAGTTACAGATGCCTACAGTTTCCGTATATGATATGACCGGCAAGCAGACCGGCACGCTGGAGCTGAGCGCCGATGTGTTCGGCATCGAGCCCAACAAGACCGTGCTGCACAGCGCCGTAGTCAACTACCTGGCCAATCAGCGTCAGGGCACTCAGTCCACCAAGACCCGCACCGAGGTCAGCGGCGGCGGCAAAAAGCCGTGGCGTCAGAAGGGCACCGGTCACGCCCGTCAGGGTTCCACCCGGGCTCCCCAGTGGACCCACGGCGGTATCGCGCTGGGCCCGAAGCCCCGCTCCTATCGGTTTGTCCTGCCCAAGAAGATGCGCCGTCTGGCTCTGAAGTCGGCCTTCTCCTCCAAGGTGGCTGCCGAGGAGATGCTGGTGCTGGACAGCCTGACCATGGACGAGTACAAGACCAAGACCATCGTCTCCATGCTGGCCGCTCTGGGCGCCGACAAGAAGGTGCTGCTGGTGCTGCCGGAGAAGAACGAGAAGATCGTTTGCTCCGCCCGCAATATTCCCGGTGTCAAGACCGCTCTGGTCAACACCCTGAATGTCTACGATGTCCTCAACGCCGATAAGTTCATCGTCGTCAAGGACGCCGTGGCACAGATGGAGGAGGTTTATAAGTGATGGATGCTCGTGATATTATCCTCGCCCCCGTCATCACGGAGAAATCCAGTGCTGCGCTGAGCGACAAGAAGTACACCTTCCGCGTGGCGGACGGCGCCAACAAGATCGAGATCGCTAAAGCGGTGGAGGAGATCTTCGGCGTGAAGGTGGCCAAGGTCAACACCATCAGCATGAAGGGCAAGAAGCGCCGCTACGGCCGGTTTGAGGGCTACACCTCCGACTGGAAAAAGGCGGTCGTCACCCTGACGGCTGAGTCCAAGACCATCGAGTTCTTCAACGGAATGTTCTGAGACGTTCCGGAAGGAACCCCGTCCGGCAATGTATGGAGACGGAAAGACGGCCTGCGGGCCGCGTCTCCGCTAAGCCTGGCAAGCCAAGGCAACGCCTTGTGTGCAGCCTGAAAATAGGAGAGTGAATAGAATGGCTACAAAGATTTATAAGCCGACTACTCCGGGCCGCCGCGGTATGTCCGTGATTGATTACAGCGTGCTGTCCAAAGTAGCTCCGGAAAAGAGCCTGCTGGCTCCCAAGTCCAAGAATGCCGGCCGTAACAGCTATGGCCGCATCACCATCCGTCATCGGGGCGGCGGCAACCGCCAGAAGTACCGCATCATCGACTTCAAGCGCAATAAGCTGGATGTCGCCGGTACCGTGATGACGCTGGAATACGATCCCAACCGCTCGGCCCACATCGCGCTGGTGCAGTATGCGGACGGCGAGAAGCGGTATATCATCGCTCCCGTCGGCCTGAAGGTGGGGGACACCGTGACCGCCGGCGCCGCTGCCGACATTAAGCCCGGCAACGCGCTGCCGTTGAGCAGCATCCCCACCGGTACTTTCATCCACAACGTGGAGCTGTATCCCGGCAAGGGTGCGCAGCTGGCCCGTTCCGCCGGCGTGATGGCGCAGCTCATGGGTAAGGAAAACGGTCTCGCCATGGTGCGTCTGCCCTCCGGCGAGATGCGGAATGTGCCGCTGAACTGCATGGCCACCATCGGTCAGGTGGGCAACGTGGAGCACAGCAATGTGCAGATCGGTAAAGCCGGCCGTAAGCGCCACATGGGTTGGCGTCCCACCGTGCGCGGTTCTGTTATGAACCCCAACGATCACCCCCACGGCGGTGGTGAAGGTAAGTCTCCTGTGGGTCGTCCCGGCCCCGTGACCCCCTGGGGCAAGCCCGCCCTGGGTTACAAGACCCGTAAGACCCACAACCGCTCCGATAAGTTTATCGTGAAGCGCCGTAACAGCAAGTAAGCGAAAGGAGATCAAGATTTATGGGTAGAAGCGTAAAGAAGGGTCCTTTCGTGCAGCCTGTGCTGATGAAACGGATCCAGGAGTTGAACGAGACCGGTGAGAAGCGCATCCTGAAGACCTGGAGCCGCTCCTCCACCATCTTCCCCAACTTCGTCGGACACACCATCGCCGTGCATGACGGCCGCAAGCATGTGCCGGTGTACATCACCGAGGACATGATCGGCCACAAGCTGGGCGAGTTTGCCCCCACCCGTACTTTTAAGGGCCACGCCGGCTCTAAGAGCACGAAATAAGCGGAAAGGAGAGAATCAATCATGGAAGCAAAGGCGCAAGCAACCTATGTGCGTATTTCGCCTCGCAAAGTCAAGATCGTTCTCGACCTCATCCGCAATAAGCCGGTAGAGGAAGCCGCCGCCATCATCCGCTTTACCCCCAAGGCCGCCTGCGAGCCGGTGGGTAAGCTGCTGAAGTCGGCTGTGGCGAATGCCGAGAACAACTGCAACCTGGATAAAGCCAACCTGTATGTCGCTGAGGCGATGGTTTGCCCCGGCCCCATCATGAAACGCATCCGTCCTCGGGCTCAGGGTCGTGCCTACCGCATTGAAAAGCGGTCTTCGCACATCACCCTGGTGCTGAAAGAGATGGAATAAGCAGGAGGAGGTTATAGTATGGGACAGAAAGTGAATCCTCACGGCCTCCGGGTCGGCGTGATCAAAAACTGGGACTCCCGTTGGTTCGTTAAGGACAACGAGTTCGGCGACACTCTGGTGTCGGACTACAACCTGCGGAAGTTCCTGAAGAAGAAACTGTATGAAGCCGGTATCGCCCGCATCGAGATCGAGCGCGATTCCAACCGGGTGCGCATCAACATTCACTGCGCCAAGCCCGGTCTGGTGATCGGCAAGGGCGGCAGCGAGATCGACAAGCTGAAGGCGACCTGCCAGCAGATGCTGGGCGGGAAAGAGACCCTGCTGAACATCGTGGAGGTCAAGAACCCCGATGTGAACGCGCAGCTGGTGGCGGAGAACATCGCCCAGCAGCTGGAGAAGCGGATTTCCTTCCGCCGCGCCATGAAGCAGGCTATCGGCCGTGCCATGCGGCTGGGCGCCAACGGCATCAAGACCAAGTGCTCCGGCCGTCTGGGCGGCGCGGAGATCGCCCGTGTGGAGCAGTACCACGAGGGCACCATTCCGCTGCAGACCCTGCGTGCGGATATCGACTATGGCTTTGCTGAGGCCAACACCACCTACGGTAAGATCGGCGTCAAGGTCTGGATCTACCGGGGCGAGGTGCTGGTGGGCAATACCGCCAAGAACCGCCGGGAAGGAGGCCGTAAATAATGCTGTTACCCAAGAGAGTGAAATACCGTCGTGTGCATCGCGGCCGTCTGACCGGTAAGGCTTACAGCGGCAACAAGGTGTCCAACGGCGAGTTCGGTCTGCAGGCCCTTGAGCCGGCGTGGATCACCTCCCGCCAGATCGAGGCCGCCCGTATCGCCATGACCCGTTACACCAAGCGTGGCGGTAAAACCTGGATCAAGATTTTCCCCGACAAGCCCATCACCCAGAAGCCTGCCGAGACCCGCATGGGCTCCGGTAAAGGTTCTCCGGAATACTGGGTCGCCGTGGTGAAGCCGGGCCGCGTGCTGTTTGAGATGGCCGGTGTGGCGGAGGAGGACGCGCGGGAAGCCCTGCGTCTGGCTGCCAACAAGCTGCCCATCAAGTGCAAATTTGTCCGCAAGGAAGAAACGGATGGTGAGCAGGAATGAAAGCGAACGATTTGATGAAGCTCCGTGAGCTGAGCGATACCGAACTGAATAAGAAGCTGGCGGATCTGAAAGAGGAGCTGTTCCATCTGCGCTTCCAGCACGCCATCAATCAGCTCGACAATCCGATGCGTCTGAAGGCCGTCCGCAAGGAGATCGCCATTGTGAAGACCATTATGCGTGAGCGTGAGCTCAAGGCTGAGGCGTAACGGAAGGAGGAGTTATGATGAGCGAGCGGAATTTGAGAAAGACCCGCACCGGTATCGTCGTCAGCGATAAGATGGATAAGACCGTCGTCATCGCCATCGAGGATAACGTGCGTCATCCCCTGTACAAGAAGATCGTCAAGCGCACCGTGCGTCTGAAGGCTCACGACGAGAACAACGAGTGCCGCGTCGGCGACCGCGTGACCGTGATGGAGACCCGCCACCTGTCCAAGGACAAGTGCTGGCGCGTCACCGGCATTGTCGAGAAAGCGAAATAATGTGTCAGTTGCACCGCATACCGTCTCGCGGCTGAATCGGTCAGCGGGGTTGGTGTGATAAAAATGGTGCGTCCTTGAAAGGAGGAAAAACTGTGGTACAACAGCAAACTTACCTCAAGGTGGCGGACAATACCGGAGCAAAAGAACTGATGTGCATTCGTGTTCTGGGCGGTTCCGGCCGGAGGTATGCCAATATCGGCGATGTGGTGGTGGCTTCTGTGAAGAAAGCTGCTCCCGGCGGCGTCGTGAAAAAGGGCGATGTGGTGAAGGCCGTCATCGTCCGTTCCGTGAAGGGTGTGCGCCGCGCAGACGGCACCTACATCCGTTTTGACGAGAATGCGGCGGTCATCATCCGTGATGACAAGACCCCTCGGGGCACCCGTATTTTCGGGCCTGTGGCTCGTGAGCTGCGGGATAAGGATTACATGAAGATCCTGTCCCTGGCTCCCGAAGTTCTGTAATGGAGGTGTCGAAATTGAGTAACAAACTGCATGTGAAAAAGGACGATACCGTCCTGATCATCAGCGGCGACGACCGCGGCCAGTCCGGCAAGGTGCTGGCGGTCAGCCCCAAGGAGGGCAAGGTCATCGTCGAGGGACAGAACATGGTGAAAAAGCACGTGAAGCCCCGCAAGGCGGGCGATCCCGGCGGCATCATCGAGGCCGAGGGCGCGATGTACGCGTCCAAGGTGCAGGTGATCTGCCCCGCCTGCAAAAAGCCCACCCGCATCGCCCACAAGAAGGTGGCCGGGGATAACGGCAAAATGCGCACCGTCCGCATCTGCAAAAAGTGCGGCGAGACTTTATAAGGAGGTAGGAGAGAATGGCTGCGTTAAAAGAACAGTATAAGCAGGACATCGCTCCTGCCCTGATGAAAAAGTTCGGCTACAAGAGCGTGATGCAGATCCCGAAGCTGGATAAGGTGGTCATCAACGTCGGCTGCGGCGAAGCCCGCGACAACGCCAAGATCATCGACGCCATCATCAACGATCTGTCCGCCATCACCGGTCAGCGTCCGGTGGTGTGCAAGGCCCGCAAGAGCGTGGCAAACTTCAAGCTGCGTGAGGGTATGAACATCGGCGCCAAGGTCACCCTGCGGGGCGATCGGATGTACGAGTTCGTGGAGCGCCTGTTCAATGTGGCGCTGCCCCGCGTGCGCGACTTCCGGGGCATCAACCCCAACTCCTTCGACGGCCGTGGCAACTACAACATGGGCCTGCGGGAGCAGCTGATCTTCCCGGAGATCGACTACGATAAGATCGACAAGGTGCGGGGCATGGATCTGTGCTTCGTCACCACCGCCAAGACCGACGAAGAAGCGCGCGAGCTGCTCACTCTGATGGGCGCTCCGTTCGAGAAGTAAGGAGGAGAATACGATGGCAAAAATGTCTATGAAGCTCAAGCAGCAGGCTGTGCCGAAGTACTCCACCCGGGCGTACAACCGCTGCAAGATCTGTGGTCGTCCCCACGCCTATCTGCGTCGGTACGGCATCTGCCGTATTTGCTTCCGTGAGCTGGCCTACAAGGGCGAGATCCCGGGCGTGAAGAAAGCAAGCTGGTAAGCAATAGCGAAAAATATAGGAGGTTGAGGTCATGCAAATTTCCGATACGATCGCCGATATGCTGACGCGGATCCGCAATGCGAACTCCGCCAAGCATGAGACGGTGGATATCCCCGCTTCCAACATGAAGAAGGCTATTGCCCAGATTCTTGTTGACGAGGGATATGTCAAAGAGTACAAAGTCATCGAGGACGGCAAGCAGGGCGTGATCCGGGTTACGCTGAAGTACCAGGGTCCCTCCCGCACGCCGGTTCTCATGGGTCTGCGCCGGGTGTCCAAGCCGGGTCTGCGGATCTATTCCAGCAGCGAGGATATGCCGAAGGTCATGAAGGGCATCGGCACCGCGATCGTCTCCACGTCCAAGGGTGTTATGACCGACAAGGCCGCCCGTAAGGCGAATGTGGGCGGCGAAGTGCTGGCATTCATTTGGTAAGGGGGTAAGAGGAATATGTCGAGAATTGGTCGTAAACCCATTACCCTGCCTGCCGGTGTGGAATTCAAGGTAGAGGGCAATGTGGTCACCGTCAAGGGACCCAAGGGCACCCTGACCCAGAAGATCAACCCCATCATCTCTGTGGAGCAGCAGGGGAACGAAGTGCTCGTCACCCGCCCCAACGATGAGAAGGAAGCCCGTTCACTGCACGGTCTGACCCGCACCCTCATCCATAACATGGTGATCGGTGTGACCGACGGCTACAAGAAGGTGCTGGAGGTCAACGGTGTCGGCTACCGTGTGCAGAAGCAGGGCAGCAATCTGGTGATGAACCTGGGCTACAGCCATCAGGTGATCGTCAGCGAGATCCCGGGCATCACCATCGAGGCGCCCGGTCCCAACCAGATCGTCATCTCCGGCGCCGATAAGCAGCTGGTGGGCCAGTTTGCCGCCGAGGTGCGGGAGAAGCGCCCGCCCGAGCCGTATAAGGGCAAGGGCATCAAGTATGCCGACGAACACATCCGCCGCAAGGAAGGTAAGGCCGGCGGCAAGGGCAAGAAGTAAAGAAGGAGTGAATAGACAATGGTGAGCAAGAAAGACAGCAACGCAGCTCGTCTGCACCGCCACACCCGTGTGCGCGGGAAGATCAGCGGCACCGCTGAGCGTCCCCGCCTGGATGTATATCGCTCCCTCAATCACATCTATGCCCAGGTGATTGACGATGTCAAGGGAGTGACCCTGGTTTCCGCCTCCTCTGTCGAAAAGGATTTCGGCATGACCGGCGGCAACAAGGAAGCCGCCCGCAAGGTCGGCGAAATGATCGCAAAGCGTGCCGTTGAGAAGGGTATCACCGAGGTGGTATTCGACCGCGGCGGCTATGTCTACCACGGCCGTGTGCAAGAGCTGGCCGAAGGCGCCCGCGAGGGCGGCCTCAAGTTCTAAGGAAAGGGAGGAATTAACTTTGGCCAGAAGAGAAGAGATCGACAACGAGTACAAAGAGACCGTGGTGGCCATCAACCGGGTCAGCAAGACCGTCAAGGGCGGCCGTGTGATGAAATTTTCCGCGTTGGTGGTCGTAGGCGACGGTAAGGGCACCGTGGGCTTCGGCACCGGTAAGGCGGGCGAAGTTCCGGACGCCATCCGTAAGGGCATCGAGGATGCCAAGAAGCACCTGACCAAGATTTCCCTGAAGGGCTCCACCATCCCCCACGAGATCATCGGTAAGTTCGGCGCCGGCGAGGTTCTGCTGAAGCCCGCCGCCCCCGGTACCGGTATCATCGCCGGCGGCGCCGTGCGTGCCGTGATGGAAGCGGCCGGGATCAAGGACATCCGTGCCAAGGCGCTGCGCTCCAACAACCCCTGCAACGTCGTCAGCGCGACGATGGCGGGCCTGCTGGAGCTGCGTACGGCGGACGAGGCTGCTGCCACCCGCGGTATGACGGTGCAGCAAATCTTAGAGTAAGGAGGACGCAACCATGCCGAGAAAAGCAAAACCGAAGACCGTGCAGGTCAAGCTGGTCAAGAGCCTCATCGGCTCCAAGAAGGATCAGATCGCTACGGCTGAATCCCTGGGCCTCCGCAAGATCGGTGATACCACGACCCAGCCCATCAATGAGGCGACCATGGGTAAGATCACCAAGATCACTCACCTCGTCGAGGTTATCAGCGAGTAAACGCAAAATCGTGTTAGGAGGTGCAAACAGACATGAAACTGCATGAACTTTCTCCGGCCCCCGGCTCTGTCCGGGACGTCAAGCGGATCGGTCGCGGCCATGGCTCCGGCCAGGGCAAGACCGCCGGCAAGGGACATAAGGGTCAGAAGGCCAGAGCCGGTCGGGGCTTCCGTCCCGGTTTTGAAGGCGGCCAGATGCCCCTGCAGCGCCGGATCCCGAAGCGTGGCTTCAACAATATTTTCGCCGCTCCCTATACGGCGATCAATGTGGCGGCCCTCAATAAGTTTGAGGATGGCGCCGTGGTCGATGCACAGGCTCTCCTGGATGCCGGTATCGTCAGCAAGGCCGATAACGGTGTGAAGATTCTGGGCAACGGCAAGCTGGAAAAGAAGCTGACCGTCAAGGTCGCAGCCTACTCCGAATCCGCCAAGGCCAAGATCGAGGCTGCCGGTGGTCAGGCGGAGGTGATCTGAGATGTTTCAGACCTTGCGTAATGCCTGGAAAATCGAAGATCTTCGCAAAAAGCTGCTTTTCACCGTATTCATCATTCTGATCTTCCGCATCGGCTCCGCCGTAACGGTGCCGTTTGTGGATGTATCCGCGCTGAAGGAGGCTGTGTCCCAGAACGCCAACAGCTTCATGGGCTATCTGACCATGATGTCCGGCGGCGGTTTCTCCAATGCCTCCATTTTCGCTCTGTCCATCACCCCGTATATCAACGCCAGCATCATCATCCAGCTGCTGACCGTGGCCATTCCCGCTCTGGAGCGGATGGCCAAGGACGGCGAGGCGGGACAGAAAAAGCTGGGACGGATCACCCGGTATGCGACCGTGGTGCTGGGTCTGATGCTGGGCGTGGCGTACTATTTCATGGTGCGCAACAAGTATAGCGCTCTGGTCAGCGAGGCCAAGAGCGGCTTTGCCGCCTGGTTTGCGGCGATCGTGATCGTTCTGTGCTTCACCGCCGGCTCCGCGCTGATGATGTGGCTGGGCGAGCAGATCAACAATAAGGGTGTCGGCAACGGCATCTCCATTCTGCTGTTCGCCGGTATCCTCTCCCGGATCCCCGTGGCGGCTCAGTACCTGTGGGCGTATTTCTATGAAATGGGCATCAAGCAGGTGCAGGAAGGCCAGACCGTCGGCTTCAAGTATATCTTCCTGGTGATCCTGGTGTTGGCGCTGTTCCTGGCGATGATCGCGTTCATCGTGTTCATGGGCGACGCCGAGCGCCGCATCCCGGTGCAGTATGCCAAGAAGGTCGTCGGCCGCAAGATGTACGGCGGTCAGAACACCTATATTCCCATCAAGGTGAATATGTCCGGTGTGATGCCCATCATTCTGGCGGTGTCGATCCTGTCGTTGCCGTCCATTATCGCCAGCTTCATCACGGTTCCTTCGACCGGATTCTGGCACGGCTTCTTTGAGGCCTTCAACCAGGACAGCTGGCTGTATATCGTCCTGTACTTCTTCATGATCATCGGATTTGCGTTCTTCTATGTGACCATCCAGTATAACCCCACGGAGATGGCGAACAACCTGCGGAAAAACGGCGGTGCGATTCCCGGTCAGCGGCCGGGTAAGCCCACGGCGGATTTCATCAAGCGGGTGCTGAACAAGGTGACCTTCATCGGCGCTTTGTTCCTGGGCGTGATCGCTCTGTTCCCCAGCCTGTTCGGCAAGGCCAGCGGCTTTACCGGCCTGTCCATCGGCGGTACTTCGCTGATGATCGTGGTGGGCGTGGCGCTGGAGACGGTGCAGCAGATCGAGAGCCAGATGATGATGCGTCATTACAAGGGCTTCCTGGACTAAGACGGGCTTTGCGGCCGGAGAGATTGCGGCGCGCATCCGTCGGTTCGGGATGAACGACGATAAATCGGCTGCTGAGCGGCCGCCCCGGTGCGGGGCGCCGCCGGCGGCCTGTCGACAGAGAAGGAGATCGTCGATGAATCTGATCCTGCTCGGCGCCCCCGGCGCCGGTAAAGGTACGCAGGCGGAGATCCTCTGCCAGCGTTTGAATATCCCCACAATTTCCACGGGCAATATGATCCGTGAAGCGCTGAAGAGCGGCACGGAGATGGGGCTGAAGGCGAAAGCGTTCATTGAGGCCGGTCAGCTGGTTCCCGACGAGGTGGTCATCGGTATCGTCCGTGACCGTCTGCAGGAGGACGACTGCCGGAACGGCTTTATTCTGGACGGCTTCCCCCGCACCATTCCCCAGGCCGAGGCACTTGACCGTATGGGCATCACCATCGACCGTGTGGTGGACATCAATGTCCCCGACGAGGTGATCACCCAGCGTGTATCGGGTCGCCGTGTCTGCCCCGGTTGCGGCAACAGCTATCATGTTGAGACGAAAAAGCCTCAGCAGGAGGGCGTATGCGACCGCTGCGGCACCACCCTGGTTCAGCGCAAGGATGACGAACCCCAGACCGTACAGGAGCGTCTGCATGTGTATCACGAGCAGACCGAACCGCTGCGGGATTACTATGCGGCCGCCGGCAAGCTGCTGGTGGTGGATGGCCAACAGGGCATCCAGGAGATCGCAGAGCAGACCCTGGCGCTGTTGAAAGGCTGACCCTATGATCAGCATTAAGAGCAGCCGGGACCTCAAGCTCATGCGGGAGGCCTGCATCATTTCCGCGCGGGCGCTCAAGCTGGGCGGCGAGGCGGTACAGCCCGGTGTCACCACCGAGGAGATCGACCGCATCATCCGCAAGTATATTGAGAGTCAGGGAGCCAAGCCCAACTTCCTCAATTACGGCGGATTTCCCGCCAGCGCCTGTATATCGGTCAATGAGACCGTCATTCATGGCATACCCGGTCACCGTGTGATCCAGGAGGGCGACATTGTCAGTATTGACACCGGCGCCTCCATCCACGGGTTTAACGGAGACAATGCGGCGACCTTTGCCGCCGGTAAGGTTTCTGCCGAAGCCCAGGCGTTGATGGACGCCACCCGCGAGAGCCTGTATGAGGGCATCAAAGCCGCTCAGCCGGGCAATCGGGTGGGGGATATCGGCGCGGCGGTGCAGCGGTATGTCGAGATGCGTGGTTACTCGGTTGTACGGCAGTTTGTCGGCCACGGAGTAGGCACGGATCTGCACGAAGACCCCAGCGTACCCAATTTCGGTACCCCCGGCCGTGGGCCGAAGCTGTTGCCGGGCATGACCATCGCCATCGAGCCGATGGTGAATGCCGGCACCCATGAGGTGCGTATACTTGGAGACGGCTGGACGACTGTCACGAAGGACGGTCGCCTGTCAGCCCATTTTGAGCATACGGTAGCGATTACGCCGGATGGGCCGGTCATTCTGACCAACCCGGACGGCAAGCTGCGATAAGACGGAGGGGATAGATATGTCGAAAGACGATGTGATCGAATTGGAGGGCGTGGTGGTTGAGGCGCTGCCCAACGCCACCTTCCAGGTAGAGCTGGCAAACGGCCATAAGATCTTAGCGCACATCTCCGGCAAGCTGCGGATGAACTATATCCGCATTCTGCCCGGTGACAAGGTCACGGTGGAGATGAGCCCCTACGATCTGACAAAGGGCCGCATCACTTGGCGAACCAAATAAGCGGAGCCTGACCGCTCCACAGACCCCAATTACCGTGCGTATAACGCACGAAGGAGGTATCTTTATGAAAGTCAGACCTTCTGTGAAGAAAATCTGCGAAAAGTGCAAGATCATCAAGCGCAAGGGCCGCGTGATGGTTATTTGCGAGAACCCGAAGCACAAGCAGCGCCAGGGCTGAGTTCCCGGCCGGGTTTGCACAAACGGCGGCGTCACGCCGCTCACTGAAAGGAAGGATTACTACTATGGCACGTATTGCTGGTGTCGATCTGCCCCGTGACAAGCGGGTAGAGATCGGCTTGACCTACATTTTCGGCATCGGTCGCAAGTCCTCCAACGACATTCTGGCGGCGACCGGTATCAACCCGGACACCCGCGTGCGGGACTTGACCGAGGATGAGATTTCCAAACTGCGTGAGCACATCGACCACCACTATATGGTGGAAGGCGATCTGCGCCGCAAGACGGCGTTTGACATCAAGCGTCTGATCGAGATCGGCAGCTACCGCGGTCTGCGTCATCGCAAGGGACTGCCGGTGCGCGGTCAGCGGTCCAAGACCAATGCCCGTACCCGCAAGGGCCCGAAGAAGACCATCGCCAACAAGAAGAAGTAAGCAGGAGGGATATAGAATGGCTGCTGCCAAGACAACTGCCCGCAAGGGCGCGACTCGCCGTCGTAAAGAGCGCAAGAACATCGAACGGGGCGCCGCACATATCCAGTCCACGTTCAATAACACCATTGTTACCATCACCGATCAGCAGGGCAACGCCCTGTCCTGGGCCAGCGCCGGTGAGCTGGGCTTCCGGGGCTCCCGGAAATCCACTCCTTTCGCTGCGCAGACCGCTGCCGAGACCGCTGCCAAGGCGGCCATGGAGCACGGCCTGAAGACCGTTGAGGTATATGTGAAGGGCCCCGGTGCCGGCCGCGAAGCCGCCATCCGCGCCCTGCAGGCCGCCGGACTGGATGTCACGATGATCAAAGATGTGACTCCGGTTCCCCACAATGGATGCCGTCCTCCCAAGAGAAGACGCGTCTGACGAATCAGGAGGTGTAAGCATATGGCAAGATATACTGGTGCGGTGTGCAAGCTCTGCCGCCGTGAAGGTCAGAAACTGTTTTTGAAGGGTGAGCGTTGCTATACCGGCAAATGCGCCCTGGATCGCCGTTCCTATGCCCCCGGCCAGCACGGCCAGGCGCGGAACAAGAAGGCGTCGGAATACGGCAAGCAGCTGCGCACGAAGCAGTTTGCCAAGCGGTATTACGGCGTGCTGGAGAGCCAGTTCCGTCACTACTTTGAGATGGCGGAGAAAATGCCCGGCGCCGCCGGTGAAAACCTGCTGACGCTGCTGGAGAGCCGTCTGGACAATGTGGTATACCGCATGGGTCTGGCGTCCTCCCGTGCCGAGGCGCGGCAGCTGGTGGGGCATAAGCACTTCTCCGTGAACGGTCGCACCGTCAACATCCCCTCCTTCCTGGTGAAGCCGGGCATGGTGGTGGCTCTGCGGGAAGGCAGCCGCTCTCTGGATAAGATGAAAGCGATCGCCGAGGCCAACGGCTCCCGTCCGGTGCCGAAGTGGCTGGAGATGGATAAGGAAAAGATGGAAGCCAAGGTTGTAGCGCTGGCTACCCGGGAGGATATTGATCTGCCCATCGAGGAGACCCTCATCGTCGAGTTGTACTCCAAGTAAAACCCCCTTTCGCGTTTCCGAAGATTCATTTCGTCACGTCCGCCTTCGGGCGGCGTGACCCATCAAAAAGGAGGGTATTTGCATGATCGAAATCGAAAAACCCCGGATCGAAGTGCTGGATCTGACGGAAGACGGCACCTACGGCAAGTTTGTCGTGGAGCCGCTGGAGCGCGGCTATGGCACGACCATCGGCAACAGCCTGCGTCGTGTGCTGCTGTCCTCCCTGCCGGGCGTCGCGGTGACTTCCATTAAGATTGACGGCATCCTCCACGAGTTTTCCACCATCGAGGGCGTCAAGGAAGACGTGACCGAGATCGTGCTGAACATCAAGGGACTGATCGCCAAGATCAACGGCGAAGGCCCCAAGGTGGCGTATATCGAGGCAGAGGGCCCCTGTGAGGTGACGGCCGGCTCCATCAAGTGCGACAGCGAGGTGGAGATTCTGGAGCCGAATATGCACATCGCCACTCTGGGCGAGGGGGCTCGGCTGTTCATGGAGCTGACGCTGGATAAGGGCCGCGGCTATGTGCCGGCGGACCGGAACAAGCAGCTCATGAATCCGGCCATCGGCGTGATTCCGGTGGATTCCATCTACTCCCCGGTGGTGAAGGTCAACTACACCGTGGAGAACACCCGTGTGGGTCAGATCACCGACTACGATAAGCTGACGCTGGAGGTGTGGACCAACGGAGTGATCAGCGCCAAAGAGGCGGTTTCCTTCGGCGCCAAGGTGCTGACCGAGCATCTCAACCTGTTTGTGGATCTGTCCGGCGACACCTATGCCGGCGATTCCATCATGGTGGTGAAGGACGACAAGAAGAAGTCTACTGTGCTGAGCATGACCATCGAGGAGCTGGATTTCTCGGTGCGGTCGTTCAACTGCCTGAAACGGGCGGGCATCAACACCGTGGAGGACCTCATCAGCAAGTCTGAGGACGATATGATGAAGGTACGGAACCTGGGACGCAAGTCTCTGGAGGAAGTTATCAACAAGCTGCAGTCCCTGGGTCTTTCCCTGCGGGACGAAGAAGAATAATCCCGAATTAAAGGAGTGAATGATATGCCCGGTACCAGAAAGTTAGGCAGACCGACTGCCTCGCGTATGGCTATGCTGCGTGCTATGGTCACTTTCCTGCTGAAGAACGGCCGGATCGAGACCACCGTGACCCGTGCTAAAGAGGTGCGGTCTCTGACGGAAAAGATGATCACCATCGCCAAGGAGCCGACCCTGGCCAATAAGCGTCAGGTGTTTGCGTTCGTCACCGATGAAGCGGTTGCGAAGAAGCTGTTTGATGAGATTGCTCCCAAGTATGCGGATTGCAATGGCGGTTACACCCGCATCATCAAGACCGGCGCTCGTCGCGGCGACGCGGCCGAGATGGCCATCATCGAGCTGAAGTAAGCGCGGCTCAGACGCAAATGATCGACAAAAAGCAGGGGCGTTCCGACTTTTCGGAGCGCCCCTGCTTTTTTGGTTTGTGAATGGCCCGGCTGCGCCGGGGGAGATTGATGCGGGTTTTGCGGTGACGGCGGGGGATGTCGGACGGGTTTCCGGAATGGCTGCCGCCGGAGACAACCATGAGGGGACGATTGCCTACACCCTCGGGCATGAGCTGACCCACTTCATCAAGAAATGGTCTCCGGAGAAATTCAAGGTATTCGGGGATTTCCTCGTCGAGCAGTACGGCAAGCACGGCATCAGCACACAGGAGATGCTGGAGGCGCAGATGTCCAAGCTGAACACCACCGACGAGGCAATCGCCTATGAGGAAATTGTGGCGGATGCCTGTCAGACCATGCTGCTGGACAGCAACGCCGTGGAAAAATTGGTACAGCTACGGCAGCAGGACAAGGGGCTGTTCGAGAAGATCAAGGAATTCATCCACAATATCCTCGCCAAGCTGCGCAAGGAATATGAGGGCATCGACCCCAACTCGGACGAAGCCAAGGCTCTGCGCAGCATGACCGACGTAATGGAGCAGATGAGCGCTCTGTTTGAGGATGCCGCCGTGGATGCGGCCCAGGCGCACAGCCAGGCGGCGAAAACCTCTGAAATATCGGAGGATACGCACACAAAGCATTCCACCCGAAATGAGGAGGATAAACAGTCCACTCACACCACGGCACAGCAAGAAATCACCGCCAAATTCAAAACGGCGGTAGACCAAGTGCTGAATATGCAAAACACCAAAGCGGACAACCTCATCATCGGGTATACACCGGAGCTGATGCAGACAATGGGAATGCCTGCGCTGCCGTTTGTTATCGGAACCGGTCACGTGTATTCCGCCGCCAAGACGGAAGCGCAAGCCAAGCAGGACGGAAACTACCGCAAGGGTGTCCACTATCACGGCTTGGGAGCAGAGGTCGTCAAAAACATCTATGAGCAGCTGCAAGACCCGGTCATGATCATCGCCGCAAAGGATGTGAGCAAAACCGCCAGCCCTCTGCGCAGCACGCACAGCGTGGTTGCCATCGTGGATGTCGGCAAAGCGGGAAAATCGTTGCTGCTGCCGGTGGAGATTACGGCGGAAAGAACCGTGAACGGCGAACAGATGGATGTCAATGTGCTTTCGTCTCTGTATGAAAGATCCGTTGAAGGTCTTGTTCAAGAGGCGATTTCTATGGAGAACATTGGAGAAACAGGCATCTATTACGCAAAAAAAGAGGCTACCGCCCTGATACCCGCTGGGGTGCAATTCCCCATACGAATTCAGAAAGCAATAGCCTCTGATCTTATTATACGCAGCTTTGATACAAAAGTCAACAGGAAAATTGCGGATGTTACGCAATCACAGCAATTCAAGCGCTGGTTTGGAGACTGGCAGAATCATCCGGAGAGCGCCAGCAAGGTCGTGAACGCCGACGGTACGCCGATGGTGGTGTATCACGGGACGAACACAGAGTTCTGGACATTTGACTTAGCCAAGAGCGGCAGGAACTACGGCGAAACTTCGGAGGGGCTATTTTTCTTCACCAACAAACGGAATGGGTATTCGGACAGCGCTGAGGACTATGCCCGGGCGGCGGCACAGGATGGCGGAACGCCCCGTATCATGGAGTGCTATCTCAGCATGAAAAAACCGCTCGTGCTGCATTCGGATGGCTATTACACGCCTACGGCGTATTTCGACAAGAACGCAGAGGCTGTGTATAAGCAGTATTTGAACGGAGATTACGACGGTATCATCATCGAAAACAGCGATAAAAGCGTGGATGACAGCGTAATCTATTTGCTGGATAACCCCACCCAAATCAAATCCACGGATAACATCGGTACATTCGACGGGAGCAACCCGGACATCCGGTATTCCAAGCGGAGCAGCGACGAGCGCTATACCTACGATGCCCTTGTCAGCAAGCCGGATATGCCCGTAACGGAGCTGAAAGGCACTGTCCCGGGCAACAGAGCCGATGTGCTATATGTGGCAAAGAGAAACGCCGCCAAGATCGGGAAATTCAACCCGAAGGATGGCAGCGTCAGCGTCCATGTGGATGATATTGATGCAGATGTGCTTTTAAGCACGGACGGGCTAAAGCACGGCTTACGCCGCACAAAAGACATAAGGACGAATATCAATGCTATCGTGACATTGCAGGCGGGGGAAATTATTAAGAACTCCATTAGGATAAATGAACTTATACCCTCGAAGCAGAATGCTTCCGGTAGCTTTGTGCTGATTGGAACAGCAAAAGACGGTGACGGTCATTTGTATATTGTGCGCTCTGTTATCAATCAATTCGAGCTGGGGTCGATGGATGTCCTCTATGCCATAAACGCAAAAAAAGGGGAATCGGCTGCGCTTAATGCGCCCAGATCCACGACAATGTCGCTTTCTGTTACCGATTCCACCAAAAGGGATCTGGCTGCGCTCAATGCGCCCAGGGTTTCAAGGCCCCGTTACCAGTCCTCTATTAGTATATCCACTCTGCTGGATTTTGTCAACCAGTATTTTCCCGACATTCTGCCGGAGGAGGTGCTTAAGCACTACGGACACACAGCACGACCGGAGGGCGATCTGGGGCAATCGGCACTGTATTCCACCCGCAACAAATCCAACCGGGAGCTGCTGTCCGAGGCGCTGGAGACCACCATCGACACCTCCACCTCTGCTGGACGGTATGAGGCAAAGCTGCTCGGGCAGTACAGGGAGAATGTCGAGATGCTGGACGGGCTGCAAGCCCATCTCAAGGAAGTGAACGGGGAAATCCGTGCGCTGACCTTCGGGGATGCGCCGCGAGACCCGGCAAGGCTCCGGGCGCTGAAAGACGAAAAGATCAAGACGGAGAACCGCATCGGCATCTACGACAAAAAGCTGCTCCGGCTGGAGGCTACCCAGCCGCTCAAGGATGTGCTGGAACGGGAGAAAAAGCGGGTCAAGCAGGAAACGGTCTCCGCATTCCGGGAATCGACCAAGGCGCGGAAAGCGCAATCCGAGACCAAAGGTAAGCTCAAGCGGGTCATAAAAAGTCTCGACCAGCTGCTCAACCACGGCACGAAAGAGCGCAACATCAAGGCGGATATGCAGGAAACGGTCGGGGCGGTGCTGTCGCTGGGGAGCGTCCTCTTTAACGACGAGATCACCAACGAGGATATCGTGAAGATGGGGGCGCAAATGGGCAGTTGCCACCAAATGGAGAAACATTCCCGTCGCTCATATGCAAAGGAGAACCGCTTGATGTATCGACGCCTATGGCCGGATGCACAATCTGCCGGTGCAAAGCCGCGGACGTCCTGCGCGGGGCTGATCATCGTCCCCGGCGGCTGTCAGGACAGCACCGTTACCGGTCATGCCGGAATATCGCGGATGCCACCGGCCTATTGGGGCATACCGGCCGTTTCGCGGATATGGATCAGCTCCACCAGCGTCCGATGGGTGGGGGTGGGGATGCCGTAGCGCTCACCCAGCCGCACCACCGCTCCGTTGATGAAGTCGATCTCGGTGCGTCGTCCGTGCTCCAGATCCTGACACATGGAAGCGCGGCCGGTGGAAAGCGTCTCGGCCGTACGCCACAGGCTCTCCTTGACGGCGGCCCCATCGAAGATTTCGCCGTCGGCGGCGGCCACCGCCACCGCCTCGTCGATGAGAGCGGCGGCCAGCGCCCGGGCATCCGGGTTTTCGGCGATCACGCCGATGGGGCAATCCAGCAGCGCCGTCACCGGATTGATGGTCATATTGACAAACAGCTTCTCCCACAGCAGATGCCGCACGCCGGGGCAATAGGCCGTCTCGATCCCGGCCTCCGTGAATGCCTCCACCACCGGCGCGGCCATATCTTCGCGGCCGTCGGGGGAGCCGATGTGGGTGATGCCTGCACCGGAGTGATAGATGACCCCCGGCTCCTTTGCCACGCAATTGTGTTTGGTGGTGCCCAAAAGAATGTGCGCACCGGAGACGAATTGCCGCAGAATTTCCTCATTGCCCATGCCGTTTTGCAGGGACAGCACCCGGGTGTGGGGGACGATGAGCGCCCGGTTGGTCTCCAGCGCCGATTCGCTGTACAGATCCTTTACAAACAGGATCAGCAGCTCCGGCGCTGCCGTGCCCTGACCGCTGAATTGCGCCGGGATTCGGTAGACCGACCGGGTGCCGTCCGGCTCCCATAGGGTGATGCCCTGCCGGCTGATGGTATCCACCACCGCCGGGCTGACGTCGTACAGAGTCACCCGATGCTGCCCGCCCAGCAGGCAGGCGTACAGACACCCCATGGCGCCCGCGCCAATAATGCCGATATCCATCGTTTTCACCTCACCGAATGTGCATAATCCAGCCCTCGGGGGCGTCCTGCTGGCCGTGCTGGATGGCAATGAGCGTTTCATACAGTTTTTGGATCACCGACCGGTCGGGGTCGGCTGCGCCGAAGTGGTATTCCTTGTCGTGATCCACGATGGTGCCCACCGGGGAGATCACCGCCGCCGTGCCGCACAGACCGCATTCCGCAAAATCGCCCAGTTCATCCGCCCGCACCGGACGCTCCTCGGCGGGGATGCCCAGATAATGCTCCGCTACATACAGCAGCGACCGCCGGGTGATGGAGGGTAGGATCGTGGGGGATTTGGGGGTCACCAGCCCGCCCTCTTTGGTAATAAAAATCACATTGGCGCCGCCGGTCTCCTCCACATAGGTGCGGGTGGCGCTGTCCAGATACAGGTTCTCGTCGTAGCCTTGCTCATGGGCATCGGCGATGGCGTATAGGCTCATGGCGTAGTTCAGCCCCGCCTTGATGTGCCCGGTGCCGTGGGGAGCGGCCCGGTCATAGTCGCAGATGCGCAGCTTCAAGGGGCGGGCGCCGCCCTTGAAATACGCGCCCACCGGGGTGGCGAACAGGCGGAATTCAAATTCCGTGGCCGGTTTCACTCCTATGACGGCGTTGGTGCCGAAAATATAAGGCCGCAGATACAGGGAGCCGCCGCTCTCGGCGGAGGGGATCCATGCTTCGTTGGCCTTGACCACCTGCCGCACCGCCTCCTCGAACATACCCTGGGGCAGCGGCGGGATCATCATCCGTATGCAGGAATCATGCAGCCGCGCCTCGTTCAGATCGGGACGGAAACACACCACCTGTCCGTCGGGGGTACGGTAGGCTTTCAACCCCTCGAAGCAGGTCTGGGCATATTGCAGCACGCAGGCGGACTCGTTGAGGGTGACGGTGGCCTTGCGGGTCAGGCGACCGGGCCGCCAGGCACCGTCCCGATATTCCGCCACATAGCGTTTCCCCAGCTTATGATAGGCAAATCCGCTGACCGTTTTCTCTTTCATATGGATGACTCCCTTTCGTAAATGTGGGTAAAAAACAGAAAACGGCGTCTTTGAGTCCGGGGACTCAAAGACGCCGTTGCCTTTACAATGGGTAATTATAATCCTTTTTGCGCATTTGTCAAGCCCTCTGCGGCAATTTTTTGCCGGAGGAACCCGCGGAGCGCTTTGCCCAGGCGTGGAAACTCACGGGGAGGATTACGGCGGGGGGAGAAGTCATCGTCCGGTGCAAAAGCACCGCCGTACACGTCGAAAAGGGGGCGCAGGCCGATCGGTGCCGCGGCAGTCGTATTCCCGCGCCGAAAGAGGAGGCGTCCGGCAGAGAGCGCCCGCCATATACGGCGGCCCGATATGACGCCGAACATACCGGCAGGCAACGCCCGCCGGGCATAGCGGCAAAGAGCCCGATAAAGAAACAGAGACTGCGGTAATCTCACCACAGTCTCTGTTGCGCTTTGTGAAGAAATTGCTCAGGCGTTCGCCTTTTTGGCGAGAGCGGACTTCTTCCGGGCAGCCGTGTTCTTATGCAGCAGACCCTTCGCCACAGCCTGGTCGATCTTCTTGGTGGCGGCGCGCAGCGCCTCCTCCTTGTTCTCTCCGGATGCAATGGCAGCATTCGCCTTTTTGATCTCCGTCTTCAGAGCCGAGCGGTTCGCCTTGTTGCGAGCCGTCTTGACCGCAATGACCTTCACACGCTTTTTTGCGGATTGAATGTTCGGCATGGTGACACCTCCTGTTATCAAATATGCAGCATTTCACGCATAGGTCATCATACCACGATTACGCCGGAAATGCAACTAAAATTTTCGGGAATTGCGAATTTTTCTGGTTTTTCCCGGAAAACCGGGCATTTTAAGAGGGACAGCCGCAATATGAGCGGGCGCGTCGGTAAAATGGAAGCATATGCGGCACCCCGGCCGCACCGACCCGGTAGCGGTTTCGCTGTGCGTTGCCGTCTCGCGGTTACGGAAACCCCGACGGCCGTCGAAAGGCTCTTGCGGCGCGGCTGCACCGACCCGGCGGCG
>ERZ808240.2156-NODE-2156-length-22330-cov-4.151425_pt1 | contig 22330 bp, 15 predicted proteins | sample MGYA00521084_ERZ808240 | MGnify/ENA primary metagenome ERZ808240 (study PRJEB31516, sample SAMN03275571) | gut metagenome | biome: mammalia-associated habitat; material: feces | host: Papio cynocephalus | place: Kenya | collected 2012-08-06 ...
AACCGCCAATAGGAGGGGCGTTCTACGCTCAAAGTTTTTTCAAAACCTGTCTTATATTACTTCCTTATGTTACTTCTTTATCTTAACTTTTTTCACCGTGCTCCACTTACCATACACCTTTTTCTTGCCATTCATTTTACAAGCCCGCCGCATTATTTATTATCCACCCATCAAAAAGCGTGAATAATTCATATTTTTGACATGATAAATCATGTTCATACTAATCACACTATGCTAAAGTATAACCATAAGATTATATGAGGAGGGTTTATCATGAACGTATTCCAAAAACAAACCATCAGTATCGGTTTATGCTTTGCGCTTGCCGTATCGACATTTAGTGCCTTTACTCCGGTAACGGCTGCCACAAAAGCAAAACTGGTCAAAAAGAAACTTACATTAACCGTTGGACAAAAGAAAAAGATTGCGATAAAATCAAAAAAGAATAAAGCAAAATATTCTTTCAAAGCTTCCAACAAAAAAGCTTCCGTAAGTAAATCCGGCATTATCACTGCAAAAAAAGCCGGCAAAGTTAAAATTACGGTAAAAGAAAAGTTCAAGAAAAAAACAAGAAAGGTGGGAACCATTACGGTTACTATCAAAAAGAAAACCGCAAAAAATACGACAGTTCCGGCACTTAATACATCAACACCTGTCGTTACAGCTACACCGGCAGTGTCTCCGAGCAATGAACCTACTGCGGAGCCAACTGCTACCGCTACTGCAACACCGACTCCTAAAGTCACCCCTACTCCATTTCCTGAGGATCCTGAATTTTCAAATATTCCAAATGGTTATACCGCAAAAAATCAGGCTAACAAAGGAGAAGTAGAACGCTTTGAATATGAATCAACAGAATACATCAGTGATGATGAATCTGCAAAAAAGACACCAATTGACCGCTATGCTATGGTTGTTCTTCCAAAAGACTATTCAAAAAAGAAAAAATATCCGGTTATTTATATGCTCCACGGATTAAGTGACACGCCGGAATCCATGGTTGGAAACGGAATTCTTAACGATGGTGCAGGTACACAGTATGTGGTATGGAACGCCATTGCCAATGGAGATGTTAAAGAATGTATCGTCGTTTTTCCATGCGTATGCTGTAATGAAGAAGGAAAAAGCAACTTTAACACGGACGCAAAAACGGCTTCTTATTATGACTATATCATTAACGATTTGACAAAAGTATTGATGCCTGCCATTAATAAAGAATATTCCACACTGACCGGACGAGAAAACACAGCGGTTTGTGGATTTTCTATGGGCGGACGCGAGACATTGAACATCGGTATAAGACGTCCTGATTTATTTAGCGGTATCGGATTATTTAACCCGGCACCGGGTGCCTTAGATGGCGGTGACATGCTTACAAAGGCAGATTTAAAACTTGCCGATGAGTACATAAATAGCACTTATATTCAGATTACAAAAGGTGCTGCCGATACAACTGTTGGCAGTAATCCAACCAATTATTACAATGCGCTAAAGGCTGCCGGCATCCCATGTTCTTACTATGAAACAATGGGCGGCGATCCTGCAGGCAAAGGAAACGGTGGTCACTGGGCAACTGTATACCAGCACGGTTTGTATAATTTCTTAAAACGTATTTTCAAGTAAAAACGAAAGGGGATTCTGAAACATGAAAAAAACATTTCTCTGCTTCAGTTTGTCCTTTGCACTTTTAGCATCTGCCCTGAGCCCATCGTTCTCGGCAGATGTTTTTGCAAAGGCAAAGTTAGCAAAAACAAAAATTACATTAACCGTAGGACAAAAGAAAAAGATTACAATAAAGGGAAAAAGGAAAAAAGCGAAGTACACATTTAAGGCTTCTAACAAAAAAGTTTCGGTAAACAAAAAAGGAGTTGTTACCGCAAAAAAAGCCGGGAAAACAAAAATCACCGTAAAGGAAAAACTCAAGAAAAAAACTAAGAAGATTGGGGTCGTTACAATTACAATAAAGAGCAAAGTATCAAATAAAAAACCAATCACAAGTGCGCAGCCGGCAGCCACAAATTCCGGAAACACCGGTGAAAAACCAACGACTGCACCAACAGCATCAGCCACGCCAACACTGACCCCTCCTCCAACCGGTTCTCCGAAGCCTACTGCCACCCCGCGTCCAACAGAAAATCCGGATTATTCTGATCTGCCATCCGGATTCATGAATAAAAACGAATCTAACAGTGGTACTCTGGAAGAATTTTATTACAATTCTACAGAAGTGTCAGAGGGCGAAACCGTAGAACGTCATGCACGCGTTGCACTGCCAAAAGGATACACGGAATCGAAAAAATATCCTGTCATCTATATGCAGCATGGTATCTTCGGTAACGAATATTCTCTTACCGGAGACAATACACAATATGTTGCCTGGAACGCTATGGCAAATGATGATATGAAAGATGCCATTGTTGTTTTTGCCAATGTTTGTGCAAACAAAGAAGGAAAAGGAACCGGCTTTAGTTTGGAGCATTACAAAGCCTATGACAACTTTATCAATGACTTAACAAAATGCCTTATGCCTGCTATCAACAAAAAATATTCTACACTGACAGGTCGTGAAAATACGGCTGTATGCGGTTTTTCTATGGGCGGACGTGTCAGTTTGCAAATTGGATTTGAGCGACCGGATTTATTTGGTTACATTGGTGCTTTTTGTCCGGCTCCGGGTCTTTTGCCTTACACGATGAATGGAGTTACCGAATCCGGATTTTATACGGATTCCACATTTACGCTGCCAAGCGAATATTTAAATGACACTTATGTACAGATAACAAAAGGCTTTAAAGACGATGTTGTGAAACAGCATCCGCTTTTGTATCATCAGGCTCTGCAAAAAACAAACACACCTCACGTTTACTATGAAACGATGGGTGGTGATCCAAGCGGAAGCGGCAGTGGCAACCATGAAAAAGCAGTTTACCAGCATGGTTTCTACAATTTCATGAAAAATATTTTCAAGCCAAATGTGACCGTTCCGGCAGGTGCATTAAGAAAAGATGGTGTAAAAGGAACAACGGAAGAATTCGAATACGAGTCCACTGCTGTAGCCGAAGGAAAAACAGTGACAAGAAAAGCCTTAGTTGGACTTCCGGATGGATACAATCCAAAGAAAAAATATCCGGTTGTCTACGGTTTACACGGTTATGGCTGGGGCATCTATAATCTTGCCCAAGATGGTGCCACAGATGTTGTTTGGAACGGCTATGCCAATGATGTTATGGAAGAAGTAATTATGGTTTTCCCTAATATCTGTGCCAATGAATCCGGTCAGGGAGCAGGATACAATCAAGAAACTTATGACGCCTATGATAATTGTGTGAACGATATCGTAAACTGCTTAATGCCTGCTATTAACAAACATTACAGTGTCAAAACCGGACGTCTCAATACAGCCGTCTGGGGATTTTCAATGGGTGGCAGAGAAGCTTTGAATGTCGGATTTAAACATCCGGACAAATTTGGTTATATCGGTGCCTTTTGTCCCGCTCCCGGCGTTCTGCCATATAGTGCAGAAAAAGGAATTTTTACCGAAGATACTTTCACACTGCCGGATGCTTATAAAGAAAACACGTTAGTTATGATTGTAAAAGGGAAAAATGACACAACAGTAGGTAACAATCCTATTCTTTACCATAAGGCCCTGGAAAAAAATAATGTTCCACACATTTATTATGAAACCATGGGCGGAGATGCCGTAAACCGCGGAGGCGGCGGCCACCAAGATGTTGTTTATCTGCACGGATTGTATAATTTAATGAAGCGGGCTTTCCCGTGTAAATAAATTTATACACAGGTTAAAAATATTACCATGTAAAAAAACAGTCGCCTTGCTAAAATCAAAGCGACTGTTTTTTAGTCTTTTAAACAACCAACAGGTATAATCTTTACCCCTGAATCTGTTGTATACGCCATATTCGCATTTGCACAAATTATAATTAACGCCGAAGGTTCTCTATATACATCTCGTGGATGTTTTTCACTTGCCAAAGCCTTTTGATTGTATTTTTGAATAACATCCTTGAATTTCAATAGCGATTTCTCAGCTTCCGGTATTTTATTTGCCCCTATTTTTATCTCAATAAGTGCATATTTTCCATCAGCCATCTGATATACTGCATCCGCTTCCAGACCTGTATCATCCGTATAATGTAAAAGACGCGCATTGTGTTTTTCAGCATAAACCAATAAATCTCTAAGCACCATATTTTCAAATACGTGTCCAAACAAATCCAAATCATTTATAAAATAATTCGGATTGATTCCTAATGCTGCAAGACCGATTGAAGGGTCAATAAATATATGCTTTTTGGCAGATCTAATTGCTGTTTTTGAACGAAGATGTGGCGTCCATGCATCAATATCTTTAACTACAAACAAAGCTTCCAATGCATCAACATACGATGCTAGAGTTATATCTGTAACATTCTGTGTTGCTTTTACATCTGCAAAAATATTTTTTCGTTTTGCACTTGTAGCCATATTTCTTGCATAGGACCACAACAAACTTCTCGCCCATTCCGGGTTTCTATTTATGCCGTCTATCGCTGTTATATCCTTTTGATAAATTTGCCTATAATAATCTTTTGCAATTTCTAATTTAGCAGTATCCTTTGTTAATGCCATACACCTTGGCCAACCACCTCTGCAAGCGTATTTTGTATTTTTCGGCAAATCTGTTTTACTTTTTTCGGATTTTTTACCCACCATACACCGCGCACTCGCCAAGTTCTTCTTCAATTCTAAGAAGCTGGTTATACTTAGCCACCCGGTCTGTGCGCGCCGGTGCGCCGGTTTTAATCTGTCCTGCATTCATGCCAACCGCGATGTCCGCAATCGTAGTATCTTCCGTTTCACCCGAACGATGACTGACAATTGCATTCCAGCCGGTCGTCTGTGTCATTCGAATCGCCTCAAGCGTTTCTGTAACGGTTCCAATCTGATTTGGCTTGATTAAGACTGCATTTGCCGCTTGAAGTTTAATTCCCTTTTCGATACGTTTGGTATTTGTGACAAACAAATCATCACCAACAAGCTGTACTTTATCCCCTAATTTATCCATGAGTTTCTGCCAGCCCGACCAATCCTCTTCTGCCAGTCCGTCTTCAATCGAAACAATTGGGTATCTGCGGCACAAATCACACCAAAAATCAATCATTTCATCTGTACTTTTGTACTCACCGGATTTCCAGAATAAATACTCGCCCGGCCTTCCCACCTTCACAGCCTCCTCATACATTTCTGTGCTGGCACCATCCATGGCAATCGAAAAATCTTCGCCCGGGCGGTATCCTGCTTTTTCAATAGCCCCTGTAATAAAAGAAAGTGCCTCGTCCTCATGGGCAAGATGCGGTGCGAATCCACCTTCATCACCAATGGATGTAGCAAATCCTTTTTCTGACAGCAGTTTCTTCAAGGTGGCATATACATTCGCACACCACTCAAGACACTGGTGAAAAGAAGATGCTCCTATCGGCATAATCATAAACTCCTGAATCGTTAAACTACTGTCCGCATGTTTTCCGCCATTCATAATATTCATCATTGGAATTGGCATAACACGCGCATTTGGTCCGCCAAGATACTGATACAATGGAACACCGAGCTGTTTTGCTGCCGCCTTTGCCACAGCGAGCGATGTTCCCAAAATTGCATTAGCACCCAGTTTTGCTTTGTTTGCGGTACCATCTTCACGTATCATCAGTGTATCAATTTCCACCTGATTCAATGCATTTTTCCCTTCCAGTTTATCAGCAAGAATGTCATTGATATTTTCTACCGCACGCTTTACGCCATTTCCACGGTAACGCGGCAATTCACTGTCCCGCAGTTCTACCGCTTCAAACGCCCCCGTGGACGCTCCGGAAGGAACGGATGCTCTGCCTGCTGCCCCTCCGCACAATTTTACCTCTACCTCAATCGTTGGATTTCCTCTGGAATCTAAAATCTCTCTTCCTCGTATCGTATTAATTCGAAATGTCTGTATCATAAAAAAAGCCTCCTGTTTTCGATTAGTATAAACAGAAGGCTTCTTTCCTATACAATTATTTTTTGTGCTTTTTATTTTTCTTATTTTCTTCGTCCTCAAACGACTTATCCAACTGCTCTAACAGTTTTTTCTGCTCTTTGGTAAGCTTTGTCGGCACATCCACAACCAAATCCACATAATGGTTGCCTCGCATTTTGCGGTTACGAAGGGATGGAACTCCCTTACCACGCAAACGAACTCTTGTGCCGGTCTGCGTTCCTGCCTTTACATTGTATGCGACATCGCCATCAATTGTCGGGATAACCACATCTCCGCCAAGAACAGCTCTTGGATAAGAAATCCGTACGGTTGAGTAAATATCATAATCCATGCGCTGGAAATCTTTGTGGCGTTCTACATATACTTCTACAAGCAAATCACCGCGGGCGCCGCCATTTTTACCCGGTTCTCCTTTGCCACGCAGACGAACACTCTGTCCGTGGTCGATTCCAGCCGGAATGCTGACCTGCAATTTCTCTTTTTTGCTTGTATAACCCTGTCCGTGACAATCCGGACATTTTTCCTTAATAATTGTACCTTTACCGCCACATGCCGGACATGTAGTAACATTCTGCACCATTCCGAAAAGCGACTGCTGTGTCTGAACAATCTGTCCTCGTCCGCCACATCGCTCACATTTGACCGAGCTGGTTCCTGCTTTGGCTCCGCTTCCCCCACAAGTCTTACATTCAACTTTGGATGGAATTTCAATTTCTTTTTCCGTACCAAAGCAAGCTTCTTCAAATGTAATTTTTACCTGTGTACGCAGATTTGCTCCTCGCTGTGGGGCGTTCGGGTCTGCACGCCGGCTTCTGCCACCGCCAAATCCTCCACCGAATAAATCTCCGAAAACATCTCCGAAACTGCCAAAGATATCATCCATATTCATATTGGTGAATCCACCGCCGCCACCGGCACCACCATCAAAAGCGGCATGACCAAACTGATCATACTGGCGTCTCTTTTCCGGGTCACTTAATACGGCATAAGCCTCAGAAGCTTCCTTGAATTTTGCTTCTGCTTCTTTATCACCCGGATTCGTATCGGGGTGGTACTTTTTGGCTAATACACGATAGGCCTTTTTCAGCGCTGCCTCATCGGCATTCTTGTCTACGCCAAGGACTTCGTAATAATCTCTCTTGTCTGCCATGTCTCCTCCACTCTCTTTCTATCCTTTTACGTGCAAATAACCCGCGTGATTCTCATCATCGCGGGCATTCGCCCTTCTCACGGTTTCCATTTTCCTAATGAGCCGTGATTCTTCGCAGCTTCGCTGCTCATCATCGCGGGCATTCGCCCTATGACAAGGAAACAAATGTTTTTCTCTTGTGCAAGCACAAGAAAATCATTTGTTTCCTTGTCGCACGGCTCATTAGAGTTCGCGGAAGTCTCCGTCTACTACATCGTCGCCGCTGTTATCCTGTGCTGCTCCGGCTCCAGGGCCTGCTCCCTGTGCACCACCGGCTGCCTGCTGTGCCTGCTCGTATACTTTTGCGAATACCTGCTGTGCATTTGTCATCAAGGATTCTTTTGCTGCTTTCAGTTCATCAACATCGGCATCGCTCATGTTCTCCGGTGTTGTACGCTCCAAGATTGCTTTTACTTTATCAATCTCAGCCTGTACTTTTTCTTTCTCTGCTGCATCTACGCCATCACCAACGTCCTGCAATGCTTTCTCAGTCTGGAATACCATACTGTCAGCTTCGTTGCGGGCATCAATGCCTTCTTTTCTCTTCTTATCCTGTGCTTCGAATTCAGCAGCTTCTTTGACTGCTTTTTCGATTTCTTCATCATTCATGTTAGAACCAGCAGTAATTGTGATGTGCTGTTCTTTTCCTGTTCCCAAGTCCTTAGCGGATACATTTACGATACCATTGGCATCGATATCAAATGTAACCTCAATCTGTGGTACTCCACGCATTGCCGGAGGAATACCATCCAAGCGGAACTGTCCAAGAGATTTATTATCTCTAGCGAACTGTCTCTCGCCCTGTACTACGTTAATATCTACAGCGGTCTGGTTATCTGCTGCGGTAGAGAAAATCTGACTCTTCTTAGTAGGAATCGTTGTATTTCTCTCGATAAGTTTAGTAGCCACACCACCCATTGTCTCGATAGCCAGTGACAATGGAGTTACATCCAGAAGAAGGATGTCGCCGGCACCGGAATCTCCAGCCAGTTTACCACCCTGAATCGAAGCACCAAGTGCTACACACTCATCCGGGTTCAAGGATTTGTTCGGCTCATGTCCGGTCAACTGTTTTACCTTATCCTGTACAGCAGGGATACGTGTTGAACCACCAACTAACAATACTTTTCCTAATTCAGAAGCGGTAATACCGGCATCTTTCAATGCGTTCTGAACCGGTGTTGCTGTTCTCTCTACAAGGTCAGCGGTCAATTCATCAAATTTCGCACGTGTTAAGTTCATATCAAAGTGCTTTGGTCCCTCAGCCGTAGCTGTGATAAATGGCAGATTGATGTTTGTTGTAGTTGCAGAAGACAACTCTTTCTTTGCTTTCTCTGCTGCTTCTTTCAAACGCTGCATTGCCATCTTATCAGTAGAAAGGTCTACACCCTCTGCCTTCTTAAATTCAGAAACCATGTAGTCACATACTTTATTATCAAAGTCGTCACCACCAAGTTTGTTATCACCGGAAGTAGAAAGTACTTCGATGACACCATCACCAATCTCAATGATGGAAACATCAAATGTACCACCACCAAGGTCGTATACCATAATCTTCTGCTCGCCTTCATTATCCAAACCATAAGCTAGTGCTGCTGCTGTTGGCTCGTTGATAATACGTTTTACATCCAAACCTGCAATTTTACCTGCATCTTTGGTTGCCTGACGCTGTGCGTCGTTAAAGTAAGCCGGAACTGTAATTACAGCTTCTGTTACTTTCTCACCACCAAGGTAATTCTCTGCATCACTTTTCAATTTCTGAAGAATCATAGCGGAAATTTCCTGTGGGGTGTATTTCTTATCATCAATTGTTGCACGGTAATCCGTACCCATATGTCTTTTAATAGAAGAAATGGTCTTCTCTGCGTTTGTTACTGCCTGACGTTTTGCAGGCTCACCAACTAAACGCTCACCAGTCTTTGTAAATGCTACAACAGATGGAGTTGTTCTTGCTCCCTCAGCGTTTGCTACAACAACCGGTTTACCACCTTCCATTACTGCTACACAACTGTTTGTTGTTCCTAAATCAATACCAATAATCTTGCTCATAATAATACTTCCTTTCTGTCTATACCATGACTGTTATTTTCTTTATTAGTTTAACACTTTAACCATACTGTGTCTGACTACTGAATCTTTATACATATAACCCTTTTGGAACTCCTCAATGACCTGATTGGATGCATCTGAATCATCTTCATCATGCATGACGGCATTATGGAAATTCGGGTCAAATTCTTTGCCAACTGCCTCAATCGGTGTTACTCCGATTTCTTCTAATCCGGTAAGAAGCTGCTTGTAAACGGCTTCAATTCCTTTGGCAAATGGTGTTTCTTTTTCTTCCTCGGAAAGTCCGTCAAAACCTCGCTCCAGGTTATCCACAACCGGAAGAATTTTTTCAACAACTGACTTCGCACCAATTTCAAACATGGCACTCTTTTCTTTTTCCGAGCGGTTTCTAAAGTTTTCAAACTCTGCCAGATTTCTCATCAGGCGGTCATTCAGTTCTTCAATCTTTTCATCTTTTTTGTCTTTTTTTGCTTTCTTCTTAACCGCTTTTTCCGACTTTTCCGTTTTTTTCTTTTCTTTTGTTTTTTCTTTATCGGCTTGTTCCACCGTTTCTTCTACGGTTTCTTCTTCCTTTACTTCTTCTTTAACGTCTTCGTTTTTCATCTCTTCAGCCAATTCACTTCACCTCGCTATTTCTTCTTAAATATGTCGTCTAGCTGCTGCATGCAGTTTTCCAATGTGCCAACTACTTTTTCGTAGTCCATACGCTTTGGTCCGACAATACCTATCTTTCCATAAACGCCTTCTTTAATTCGGTACGTGGCAGTTACAACGGAACAATCTTTCATTGACTCTACCGGTGATTCCTCACCAATGTACACCTGAATGCCATGTTCTTTGTCATCCTCCGGCGGTTCATCGTTGGCCCATGCTGACAACATCTGTTTTTCTTCAAATGTGGAAAGCAGTCCGGTCATTTTCTCCTTATCCGATAACTCCGGATATTTCAAAATGTTCGTGGCGCCCGATGTGTAAATCTCTGAGTCATCCTCTTCTGTCATAACTTCCGAAATACAATCCAAAATGCTGGATGCCAATTCTCCGTATTCCCCGGCCTTTTCCTTGATTTGCTGCATAATCGCCATGTTAATCTCAGTAAAATCAAGTCCGGTGAGTGCCGTGTTCATCAAAAAATTCATCTGTGCAATCACATTTTCATCGGCATCGTTCATAAGGTTAATGAACTTATTACTTACATGATTGTTGTCAAGAACAACAATCACAAGCAGCTGCCGTTCGCTCATCTGATTTAACTGGATAAACTTAATCCGCTTGTGCTGATACTTTGGCTTAGTCACCATGGAAGTGTAATTCGTATTCTGTGCAAGTAACTTTGCTACCTGCTGTAACAGAAGGTCAATCTTGTCTGCCTTCTCGACCATCAATTCCTTCATCTCTGACACTTCTTCATCTTTTCTCTGTAAAATCGTGTCTACATATAGTCGGTATGCTTTATCCGAAGGAATTCTGCCGGCAGAAGTGTGTGGCTGTAAAATGTAACCCATTTCTTCCAAATCCGACATTTCGTTACGGATGGTTGCGGAACTAAGATTCAAATCCGTGTACTTGGAAACGGTTCGGGAACCAACCGGCTCGCCAGTCTCCATATAATTACGAATAATCGCTTCGAGTATCTTTTGTTTTCTCTCATTCAGTTCCAAAATACCACCTCGATTTCTTTTTGTTAGCACTCACTACCAAAGAGTGCTAATCATTGACTAAACTAAAGATACCACCTTGTGTTACCTTTGTCAATAGGGTTTTGGAAAAAATTTTGATTATTTTCTCTTTTATAAAACATACAAAAAGAACGTCCCAAACGGAACGCTCTTTTTGTATCTTATTGCAAAACGGATGTTTACTTTTTAAGTGTAATTGACTTAATTTTTAATGTAAATTTACCGATATCTGCAGAATCTGCAACAGCCAATGCATAAACATTTTTCATTGATGCTGCACTCTTACTAATATCAAAAACAAGTTTTGTACTTGTTGAATTAGCATTTGCATATTCGGCATTTAATGGTTGATTACCATCACCCCAATAATCAGTCATTGTTTCTTCTTTGACAATATACTTTAGAACCATCTTAGCAGTCTTGTCTGCCGGAATCTGAGATGCATCAACTTCTACTTCTGCAGTCTTATAAGAAGATAAATCAACAGCCTTTTTATCTTCACTTACATAGAAGAAAATTCCAGCTCCACCATATTTTCCCTGATATGGACATGTTACAACACCGTTATCAATCACAACAGAATCTTTATCACAGTTAACAGCCTGCATTATTGCAATTGTTTCTTTTTTCAATGTCAGTGTATAATCACCAACACTAACAGAGAATTCAATTTTGTCAGAACTATTCTTCTCGAAAACTCTAATCTTAGCAGTTCCACTTACAGATCCCGGTGTAACGGTAATGGTATTATCTTCTCCTGTGGAAACAGTAGCCACCTGTTCATTGCTTGAAACAACAGAATAGAAATTATCTGTTATAAATCCTGTATAGTCAGCACCATACTGGTCTTTTGCTTTCAATTTGAACTCTACCGGTTTTACACCAAGGGCAACATTTGTGTCAGAAACGCTTACCATTTTTGCATCATCTGCTTTGTATAAAACATAAGTTCCGGCTTTTGCTGCACTTGCTGTATTACTTACCGGCAATGTAAGGGTTGCTTTTACATTGTCAGCAGCCGTATAGTCAAGTGTTACCGTTACTTCTCCGGAAACATTAGCTTCTGCTGCTGTCACGGAAACAGTACCAGCTGCAGTATCGCAATCCCCAATTGTAAGCTTTTTACTTGTAGTAGATGCTGTAAGTTTCAGTCCACTCAAATCATTGTTAATTGCAATTTCATTTCCATCTTTGTCATAAGCACGATAAGCTACTGTAATAGAAGTAGCATTCGTTTCATCCAATTTGAGATAATCACCTTTAACTTCTTTTACAAGTTCAACCTTAGCAATCAAATCAGCTGCATTTCCTGCTGTTACTGTGAAGGCTTTTGCCTGAGTATCTTTTGCATCATAACCTTTTCCTTCATTATCATCAACATAGATGATTACAGAGTAGCTTCCTGCTTTTTTAGCTGTAACCGTTACCGGATAATATTTATCCTTCGCATTGTAAGAACCAACAGTTGCTGCGGCAATATCGTCTGCTACGGCTTTTCCATCGACACCAAGTACAACCGCTTTCATTGTACCTTCGATATTGGCGCTGTACTGATCTTTTACTGTTACTTTATTTTGTGCTGTAGCTACATTCAAAATAGCTGTCTGACTAGCAATACTTGTCGTAATAGAAGCAACTTTACGAGCATCTGTTACCGTAAGTGTAACAACGGCTTCATCAAAACCTGCCTCCCCGGCTTTTGCAAATTTAACGGTAACTGCTTTTGCCGGTGTAGTTTCGTAATTAGCTGCAAATCCAACATGAGATACAACATCTGTATCATTTGTAACTTCTGCATATGTCTTTGTTTTTGCATCATAAGTATAATATTTAACGGTTATACCATCTGAGCTTGTTGCTTTTACATTTTCCTCTACAGAAGCCTTTGTCAATGCAAAGTCATTTCCATACTGGTCTTTTGCCGCAACTGCAACATAAGAAGCATTGTCCTTGTTAATAATTGATTTCTCAGTTTCGCCAAGAGTCAGAGTCTTAAGAACAGCTTTTCCTGCTACCGACACGTTCATAGTACCGGCTTTTGTTTCCTGACCTGCTACTGTCATTGTAATAACAGCACTACCTTCACCAACACCTTTAACTTTCAATTTGCCGGCTGCAGCACTTTCAACTTCTGCTACCTTATCATTTGAAGAAGTAGCTGTAACTGCTGTAGTTGCTGTAATGTCTTCACCATTTTTATTTACTACTTTATAAGTTGTTTCCTGAGCTACCGTCTGACCTGCTGTTAATTTATTTTCAGCATAAGCTGTCATCGTGATAGAACCAAGAGTATCATCTGGTACAGAAGTAAACGCAACTTCATCGGATTTAACTCCGCCAACTTTTACTGTTACATCTTTTTTAGAGGTATCCAGTTCACCATAATAAACAACAAATTTAATTGTGTTACTCTTAGCGTTTGTTTTAGCTTTTACGGAAACGTAAATGTCGCCCTTTGTTGTCTCAGTAGTTCCGTATGCAAAGCTTATAGAATCAAGTGCATCTGCACCAGATGTTACCACATATTTCAAGTCACTTGGTGTAAGTCCTGTTGTAGTAGGGCTTAAAGTAACTTTTGCAAGAGATGCCAAACCGTTTTTAGCATCTTTCAAGGTATCTACTGTGATAGTAGAAAGTTTAGCCGGCTTAACAGTTACCGGAATTGTTACATACTGTGACTCATCCGTTGTCATGTATACCGTAATTGTTGTTGTTCCGGCATTCTTTAAGCTTAGTACAATATCGCCTTCTGCCGCTTTGTCTGTAAGTGGAGTATCTACAGAAGCAATCTGTTCATTTCCAATAATGTACTTAGCTTTAACACCTGTATTTTCTACTTTATAACCGAATTTATCCAAATAACTTGCTTTCAAAAGAACTTTGTTATTATCAGCATTGGATGACAGTACAAATGTTGTACCACTTTCCTGTGTCAAAGCATCCGGCTCTGTTGCAACAGAAGGATTAACACTAAGTGTCGGAATTCCGTTAAATGCAATTGGTGTACCTACGCCCTTGTCTTCAACAAGTGCAACCGTAATTGTATTCTGTCCAACAACGGTCTTAACTCCTTTTGCATCTGTATTTGTATTAGTCAATGTGATATCAATTGATTTACCAGCTGCAATAGCACTATCTTGAGCAAATGTTACATATCCCTGTGCAATACCATTACCAGCATTATTGCTCGGTGCTAAAGGATACTCTGTGCCGGAAATTTTTGCAGATACAGAAATCACATTTCCGTCACCAACTGGAGCAGTAGCCATTGCTTCACCATACTGATCGACTACTGTATAGAAAACTTTCAAATCTTTACAATTTGCCGGAGCTTCCGTTGTATCAGCCACAAATTCTTTTACATAACTTGCTTCTTTCTTAACTGTCGTCGTAGTATCTTTGTCCATAGCATTTCCAGCATTATCTGTAATACCATTCAAAACAATTGTGTAGGTATCTGCCTTCAAAAATGTATCAGAAGAAATCGTTACTGTCTTGTTATCCTCAGCGATTACTGCCTTGACTTCAACAGCTTTCTTAGCACTGTTAGTAACCGTAACATCTAATTTCTCAGCCTTAATTTCTTCATTCATTTCAATATCAATTGTTTTATAAGAAGAAATTGTGGAATTCTTTATCTGTGGTGCTGCTTCATCAACAGTTACCTCGCAACTAGCTTCTGCTTTATCAGCTGTTGCTTTAATCGTTGCTTTACCAGCCTTCACACCAGTTACCACACCATCTTTAACGGTTGCAATATCTTCTTTATCAGATGTCCAAACAACCTTGGCGTCCTTCATTTCTTTGTCGTTCTGATCTTTTACAACAGCTTTCAAAGCAACTGTATTAATATCTTTTTTCGTACTAATTGTTGCTTTTGTTGCACTCAACTCGACTTTTGTTGCTACTGCCGGTTCTGGTGTAGCAGTCGGCTCTGCTGTCGGTTCAGCTGTTGGCTCTGCTGTAGCTGTTGCTGTTGCAGTAGCAGTTGGTGCTACCGTTGCTGTAGCAGTTGGCGCTACCGTTGCTGTAGCAGTTGGTGCTACCGTTGCTGTAGCTGTCGGAGCTACCGTCGTCTTTGCTGTTGGTGCAGTTGTCGTAACTGCTGCAGCCTTCGCCGTCACTGTACATTTCAATTTTGCAGTCTTTGTTTTTTTACTTCCCTTTACTGTATATTTTACAGTAGCTGTAACTTTAACCTTTCCTGCTTTCAATGCAGTGATTTTAGCGGAAGTTTTTTTCTTCTTTCCAATTTTCACTACACTCTTGTCTGAAACTTTCCATGTAGTTTTTTTGATTTTCTTTACCTTATTCTTCTTAACTTTTAAGGTAAAGGAATTTTTGCCAGCTTTATTGAAGTAAAGAGTCTTTTTCTTCGTCGAAAGCTTTGGCACCTTTTTTTTGGCAGCGTCTGCATTAGGAGCCACTGCCAAAGTGGACATTGCTAAAGCAAATGACAAAACACCTGCAAATGCTTTTTTGATTGCCCGTGATGATTTCTTACTTTGAGTTTTCATCATATTTTCCTCCTTTATTGATTTAATAATATGGTTTCTCCACATCATGTACGAACTTATTCTACCACTATATTTTTGTATTCCGGCACTCAAAAAAAGGGTGATACGCCTTAAAATGGTATTATTCACCCTTATTTACTATTTGTATGGATTCGTTTTCTTGGTTCTTTTAACACTTAACGTTCATTATAACCATAATTGAGGAATGAATTTTTGTATAAAAAAAAGAAAATGTGAAATATGTAAAAATTTTTGTTGATTTTTTTAACCTATAGTGGTAGGATAATTCACTTTATATTGTTCTTACCCATTTCCCTTTGTAAATATGCTTTCTAAATGAATGCCCGCTACTCTTTTGCTACTATTTTACCTCATACTTACCCAAATCTTCCAATACAGAAATCAACTTTTCCTGTCGATGTGGAAATAGGTGCGCATACGTATTAAGCGTTGTCGAAACATTTTCATGACCTACGCGTTTGGCAATTACGAGTGCGTCAAACCCTTGGTTAATAAGAAGTGAAACATGTGAATGACGTATGTCGTGAACTCGAATCTTTCTGATTCCCGTAAGTTTGCATGCCCGCTTCATTTCATTTGTTAAAAATGCCCTGCTGTATGGGAACAATCTTCCATCCAGAATTTCTTGTTTCTTCATGTAACTTTCAATTTCCGAGCATAGAAACTCCGGAATAGGAACCAATCGCTTGCTTTTTTCAGTCTTTGGAGTCGTAAAAACATCCCCCCCCTTAATTCGCTGATATGTTTTCGTAATCGATATCTCTTTTTTATGGAAATCAATATCTTCAGGAAACAATGCAAGCAATTCACCTTCACGCATGCCGGTCCAATACAACACTTCGAAACATGTATACGCCGCCAAACGATTCTTTAATCCCTTGCGAAATGTGATATATTCGTTTAATGTCCAATACTCCATTTCTTTCGCTGCACTTGTTCCAATGCTTCCGGCCTGCTCACATGGATTCGTACACAAATTATAATATCGTCTCGCATAATTAACAATCGCCGTCAATTGGTTATTAATTGTTTTCAAATAAGTTTCTGAATACTGTTTTTCCTTCAACAACGTATTCTGCCATCGACGAACATCTAGCGCTGTCAATTCATTCATCGGTTTGTCAGCAAAATACGGAAGAATTTTAGTTTGACAGATATTTTGCTTCGTTTCAAGCGTAGACCTTTTCAATCGGGTTTTCATCTCTTCTATATAAATATGATAAAGATTGCCCAATGTAATGCTTGAACTTGATGACTGTCTCTGCAAAAAATCACGCTCATATTGCATTGCTTCCCGCTTAGTACGAAATCCTCGTTTCCACTTTTGTTTCGGATTTCCTATCCAATCCTTATAGTAAAATTTACAGTACCATTTTCCACTTTTTTTATCCTTATACGCTGGCATTTTACCATCTCCTTTCATATTAACTGTTTGTCTCATTGACATCATAAATAATATGTAGCAAAAGAAACGCTTCCATACACAAGCATAACTATTTTATCACAAAAAAATTATTTTCATCAAAAAAGCACCTGAAAGTTTCCCTTCAGGTGCTGGCATCCTCATCAACTTCAACTACTTTTGCAAAGAGGCTGCATAATCATTAATTACATAATCCATAATGGATGCCGTTCCTACAATTTCACATCCATAAATATAGTCATCTCCGCTTTTCTGCTGACGGATAATTCGAACAACACAATTGAGTGAATCGTTTTCTGCCAAAGTAAGTCTTGCATTAAAGTAATACCCCATCGGCAGCACACTGGCTGAACGAAAACCAATGCCCGCTTTGGAAACATCAATTACCTCAATCGGCGCATTAATATTTTCCACCTTTACGTGATCCTGCTTAAATAAATTGGAAATTTCCAAATTCAATTTTGCCGGCCAGCGTTTTTCTCTTCTCATCTCAATCATAATAAGCCTCCATTATTCATCGTCATCTTCATCATCTGTATCTGCATCATCTATAACAGTAACGATACATTTTGCTTTTACACCGCTTCCGTCAGTTGCCATTGCCGTAATCACTGCCTTACCGGCATCTACGATATAAACATAACCATCCTCATCTACTTTAACCACTTTTTTATTGGAACTGGTCCATTTCAATGTCTGATTTGTTGCATTGGATGGAGAAATACGAGGTTCAAATTCATAATCTTCTTCGTCCTCATCATCTTCATCCTCATCGTCTTCATCATCCAAATCCTCATCAGAATCCTCTGTGTCATCATCCGAATCATCATCGGAATCGTCCTCTTCTTCAACCAATGGCATATGGAGTGTTAACTTTTTCTTCATGCTGATTTTTTTAATCAAAACATTCTTTTTTGCAACGGTAACAGTAAATTTTGCCTGTTTCGCCGGATTCGCTTTGGATTTCACTGTAATCTTAGCTTTTCCTATTTTTTTTGCTTTCAAAACGCCCTTTTTAGAAACCGTAACAACCGATTTTTTAGAAGACTCAAACTTGACCGCTTTGCTTGCCTTGCTTCCTTTCTTAAGAACAACATTCACGGAAAGCTTCAGTTTCTTGCCTTTACCAAGTGTAATATTTTTGCCTTGGACATTCGTAACCTCAACTTTTTTTACATCTTTGCTCTTTGTCGTCTTTGCCTGGCTCGGATTCCAGATAACCGTGTAGGTCATCATAACCGCAAGCGCTAACACCCCGGCGAACAGCCTAAAACATCTTTTCTTCATATAAGATACCCCCTTAAAATAAATAATGGTATCTGTGAAACACTTCACAGATACCATTATTTTATCATACGTGTCATTTTATTGTCAAATATTCCAGCTCTATTATTTCTGATTCAAAATCTCCGTCAATATCTGATTTACCATACCCGGATTTGCTTTACCCTGCATCACTTTCATCGTCTGGCCAACCAAGAAACCAATTGCTTTTTTCTTTCCTGCCTGATAATCGGCAACGGACTGTGGATTTTCCTCTACAATCTTCTCAATCGTTTCGCGCAGAGCTCCCTCGTCACTGACCGTACCAAGTCCATGCTCTTTGACATACTGCTCCGGGTCTGTATTCTCTGTGAAAACAACTTCGAAGACTTCTTTTGCTACGGTGGAGTTAATCGTTCCTTTATCCGCAAGGGCAATTAACTTTGCGAGATTCTCCGGGGCAAAAGTGATGTCTTCCGGCTCCATTTCCTTCTCTTTCAAAAGGCGCATTGTCTCGCCCATCAGCCAGTTTGACGCTTTCTTAGGATTTGCCCCAAGAGAAACCGTCTGCTCAAACAAATCTGCCATTTTCTTGCTTGCCGTAAGAATCGAAATGTCGTAGGCAGGAATATCAAATTCTTTTTCATAGCGCGCTGCCTTCTGCTCCTTAAACTCCGGTTCGCTGTCTTTAATCTTCTGAATCCATTCATCGGAAATGACAATCGGCGTTAAATCCGGATCCGGGAAGTAACGGTAATCCTGCGCATCTTCTTTGGAACGCATTGCATAGGAATATTCTTTATTGTCATCCCATCGTCTTGTTTCCTGCACAACCTTTTTGCCATCTTCCAATAGTTCAATCTGGCGCGCACGTTCTCCTTCAATGGCGCGGGCAATTGCTTTAAAGGAGTTCAAGTTTTTCATCTCGGTACGGGTACCAAATTCACTCGCACCAACCTCACGCACTGACAAGTTGACATCCGCACGCATGGAACCTTCATTTAATTTACAATCGGATGCGCCAAGGTACTGAATGGTCATACGAAGTTTTTCCAGATACGCAATTACCTCATCTGCACTTCGCATATCCGGCTCTGACACAATTTCAATTAAAGGCACACCGGAACGGTTATAATCCACAAGGGAACAGTCTGCCCAGTCATCATGTACCAGTTTGCCGGCATCCTCTTCCATATGAATTTCATGGATGCCAACATTTTTTTTGCCACCGGCTGTCTCAATTTCAACATGACCATTGATACAGATTGGCAGATATAACTGTGAAATCTGATAGTTCTGCGGGTTATCCGGGTAAAAATAGTTTTTGCGGTCAAATTTGCAATACTGGTTGATGTCACAGTTTAATGCCAGACCAACTGCCATCGCATATTCTACCACCTGCTTATTTAATACCGGCAGAGAACCCGGCATACCGGTACACACAGGACAAGTATGAGTATTTGGTGCACCGCCAAATGCCGTTGAGCAGCCGCAGAAAATTTTCGTTTTCGTTGCTAATTCCACATGGACTTCCAGTCCAATCACTGTTTCGTACTGTTTTGCCATGATTACTCCGCCTCCTTTGCCTGTTCATATGTGTATGCCGTCTGAATCATTTTCTTCTCATTAAAACAATCAGCGATAAGCTGCAAGCCAATCGGCAGACCATTTTTATCCATTCCACAAGGGACTGTCATTCCCGGCAGGCCGGCAAGATTTACAGAAATCGTATAAATGTCACCCAAGTACATTTTCAATGGGTCACTTAAGCTGTCTCCAATTTTAGGTGCCGTTGTTGGTGCTGCCGGTGATAAAATCACATCATATTTTTCAAATGCACGGTCAAACGCTTTTTTTATCAATGCTTTGGTACGCAGTGCTTTCAAGTAGTAAGCATCATAATATCCACTGCTTAAGACAAAGGAACCAAGCATAATACGACGTTTTACTTCCGGACCAAAACCTTCGGAACGGCTCTTTTTGTACATATTATGAAGTCCTTCGTATTCTTCTGTGCGGTAACCGTATTTTACACCGTCAAAGCGGGACAAGTTGGAACTTGCCTCAGCGGAAGCAATGACATAATACGCCGGAATTGCGTATTCAACAAGGCTTAAATCAAATTCCTCGACAATTGCTCCTTTTTGTTTCAGAACTTCTGCCGCCTTGAAAATCGCATCCTTTACCTCAGAATCAAGTCCTTCTCCAAAGTAGTCTTTCGGAATACCAATTTTCATTCCCTTCACGTCATCTACAAGTGCCGATGTGAAATCGGTATCCTCGCGTGCCACACTGGTGCTGTCCTTCTTATCATAGGAAGAAATTGCTTCCAAAATTGTTGCGCAGTCAGTTACATCTTTAGCAATTGGTCCAATCTGGTCAAGCGAAGAACCATAAGCAATCAGCCCATAACGTGAAACTGTACCATACGTTGGCTTGATTCCGGTCACACCACAAAATGAACTAGGCTGGCGGATGGAACCGCCGGTATCTGAACCAAGTGCAAAGGAACATTCCTGTGCTGCAACTGCCGCACAGGAACCACCGGAAGAACCACCCGGCACATGCTCCGTATTGTGCGGGTTTCTTGTAATTCCATAAGCAGAAGTCTCTGTTGTACTTCCCATCGCGAACTCATCCATGTTTGTTTTGCCGATGATAACTGCTCCTGCTGCCTCAAGATTTTTTACTGCTTCCGATGTATACGTTGGAACAAAATTATATAAAATCTTGGAACTGCATGTTGTAAGCACGCCCTCGGTACACATATTGTCTTTGATTGCCACCGGGACTCCCGCAAGCGGGCCTGTCAGCTCACCGGCATCAATTTTTTTCTGTATTTCTTTTGCTTTTTCTAAAATAGCTTCTTTTTCTAACACAGTAACATAACTGTGAATCATATCTTCTTTTTTTTCAATCTGCTCTAAGGCGTCCAATACCGCCTCTTCTACGGTCACTTCCCCGGCTTGAATCTTTTTTCCGAGTGCAACCGCCGTCAAACTCATTAAACTCATATGCTTCCTCCATTCCGCTTATTAAGCAAAGGTTTTTGGCACCATGTATGTTCCTTCTTTTTTCTGCGGTGCATTTTTCAACATGTTCTCTCTGTCATCTCCATTTGTCACTTCGTCCTCACGGAACACATTGTGAACCGGGAACACATGAGACATTGGTTCCACGCCCTCGGTGTCAAGTTCGTTTAATTTGTCAATGTAATCGAGCATACTTTCCATATCTTTTTTTGCCTGCTCTTTTTCTTCTTCATTCAATTCCAGTTTTGCCAAAATTCCTACATATTCAATTGTTTCATCTGAAATATGATTTGCCATACAAACACTTCCTTTCTTTTATGGTTCGAGACGGTTCAAATCTCTTGGGAACAAGGTCGTCTCACGAACATTCTCTTCCCCTAACAGTTTCATTGTTAAGCGCTCCATTCCAATTCCCAGTCCACCGTGTGGCGGCATGCCATGTTTGAAAATCATCATGTACTGCTCCATGCCTTCCTGCGTCATTCCCCTGTCCGCAATTTTGTCCACAAGCGTCTGGTAATCGTGAATACGCTGTCCACCGGTTGTGATTTCAAGTCCGTGGAACAATAAATCAAAACTCAGTGTATACGTTGTATCTTCCGGGTCATCCATCGCATAGAACGGACGTTTTTTCGAAGGATAATGGGTGACAAACACAAAATCGGCATCCATTTCTTCCTTAAAATATTGTCCAATCAGTGCTTCCTCTTCCGGCTCCAAGTCAAATGGGTTGCGGATTGTCCGGTTGTATTTTTCTGCCACGAGCTCTTTTGCCTTGTCAAACCGAACCTGCGGGATTTTATCAACCTTTGGCAGTGTGACTTTCAAAAGATCCAATTCTTTTTTGTACTCTTTTTGCAAAAGTTCCATCGTGTACTGTAAAAATCCGGTTTCCATCTCCATAATATCTTCAAAGCTGTCAATATAGCCCATCTCAAAGTCAAGAGAAGTATACTCATTCAAATGACGCTTTGTGTTGTGCTTTTCTGCACGAAATACCGGTGCCGCCTCAAAGACACGGTCAAACACGCCAACCATCATCTGTTTGTAAAACTGCGGGCTTTGTGCAAGCACAGCATGTTTATGAAAATATTCGAGACGG
>ERZ808240.2157-NODE-2157-length-22322-cov-16.095208_pt1 | contig 22322 bp, 20 predicted proteins | sample MGYA00521084_ERZ808240 | MGnify/ENA primary metagenome ERZ808240 (study PRJEB31516, sample SAMN03275571) | gut metagenome | biome: mammalia-associated habitat; material: feces | host: Papio cynocephalus | place: Kenya | collected 2012-08-06 ...
GTGCCCGAGGTTGCCGCGACAGGGGGCGCCGCGTACTTTAAGTACGCAAGCGACGGTTTGAAGGCCAAGGTGCGATGCCTGGGAAAGCCTGGATTAGTAGGGGGCGGCGGCAGGCTTCAGCTGCTTGATATAGGCCCACATGCGCTGCTTGGCGACTTTATCGGCGAGCGCGGCCTCGAAGCCGTCGAGCGCGAGCACGCGGCGGCCGAGCACATGGGCCACGAGCCCCGGCTTGAGCATGGCGGTGTCGAAGTCCTCGATCACCACGAGCGCGTCGGCATAGGCGTCGCGCATGGCGCCGGCCGCCGTGTCGTCGAGCAGGAGCACCGCCTCGGGGTCGAGCGCCTCGAGTGCCTCGCGAAAGGTCTCCGCCGGCAGAGGCTCCCCCGCCGGCGCCGCGGCATCGGCGGGATCGGCCGCCCCGGCGACGCTCGCCAGCACGCAAAAATCCTCGGGTGCATAGCCGATGGCTCCGAGCGCCGCCCGGAGCGCCTTGCCGTCCGCACCGGCGAGCAGCTCGCCGCCCGCGCGCTCGGCATCGTCCAGGTCGCCCTTCACGAGTACGACCGGCGAGAACGCGTTGCCCGCGCACCGCACGCCCCGCCGTCCGAGCGACTCGAGCTCCTGCTCGGTCGCCTTGACGAACGCTTCCTTCTTTTGGCTTGTCGTGCTGGGCATGCCGGCCTCCTCATCTCATATGCCACCCATTATATAAGCGCGTGCAACGCATGGGCGAGGTTGGGTATAAGCACGAGCGTACTGAACGCAAATGCGCACGCACTCCGATCCCTGTGGAGGTCGCCATGGCTGATATCAAGCAGATCACACCTGAGAACTTCGATTCCATCGTCGCGGGCGACACGCCCGTGCTCGTCGACTTTTGGGCACCGTGGTGCGGCCCGTGCCGCGCGCTCTCGCCCATCGTGGACGAGCTGGCCGACGAGCTGGCGGGCAAGCTCTCCGTCGCTAAGTGCAACGTTGACGAGAACCAGGACCTCGCCATGAGGTTCGGCGTGATGAGCATCCCCACGCTCATCATCTTCAAAGGCGGCGAGGAGATCGACCGCACGGTAGGCTCCATGCCCAAGGCCAAGCTCGCCGCCGTGCTCGAGAAGCACCTGTAGGGAACACCCTCGACGAGCCGTGCGGGCTCCGTGGTGTTTGGATGATTCTCCGGCGAGATTGCCACGGCTCGCGGGCGCAGCCGCCTACGCCCCGTTTTACGCCGTTCGCCGGAGTTCGACGGCCGACACTCCCCAGGCCGGATATTATTTCGGTAGCAGATAGCCCCCAGTGAACGGGCGCGGACTTTTGGGTTCGCGCCCGTTTTTCATGCGGCGGCTCGCCCGTAGGACACCCGCCATACGGGCGGGAGCCCGGACGCCCCCGTAGTAGAATCGGGTCTTGAGACTTCAACGCCTTTTTGCAAAGGAGATCATCATGCATGACGTCGGAATGAACATGAGCCAGCTCGCCATGAGCGTCAAGCAGGTCGACGACACCATCGAGCTCGCGCACGAGTGGAGCCATCAGCTGCTGCACGCGACGGAGAACTTCGATATGGAGCGCATCGGCACCAAGCTCGAGGCTGCGATGGCCGCGCTCCACGAGGCTCACGATGCGCTCGAGGGCTACGAGGAAGCCATCGAGGAGGACCACAACTCCGTCGGCTCCGTGAAGCTGGTGTAACGTGCACACGCACGAAAGCGGATGCGGCGTGCCCGACGGGCGTCTGCATGACGAACATGGCGCCGACGGCGCCGCGACGGCCGTCTCCGGGCAGGGCGCCCCGTCTTGCTCGGAGCTCGTGCGCTTCTCGGTGACCGCACCCGCCGACCTGCTACGCAAGTTCGACGACCAGATCGCCCGCCGCGGCGACGTCGCCAACCGCTCCGAGGCCGTGCGCGACCTGATCCGCGCTTCGCTCGTCAAGGAGGACCTTCGCACGCCCGACGAGCAGGTCATCGGATCGCTCACCATGATCTACGACCACCACACGGGCGACCTCACGCGCCGCCTCGACGAGGTGCAACACGACTACACCGCCGAGATCGTCTCGACGATGCACGTGCACCTCGACCACCACAACTGCCTCGAGATCCTGGCGCTCAAGGGCCGCGGCGAGCGCGTCTACGAGCTGGCCGACCGCTTGCTGGGGCTTCGCGGCGTCAAGCACGGCGAGCTCACCTGCGCCGCCACCGAGCAGAGCCTCGAGCTGTAGGTTCGGGCCGTCTGCCGGGCGAATCCCCCATCACAACCCATCCTCAGCCGGGAGGCCGCATGCGACACGTTCATATCCATGTGACGGGAATCGTCCAGGGCGTCGGCATGCGGCCGTTCGTCTATCGCGAGGCCGTGGCGCACGGCATCTGCGGCTGGGTCCTCAACGCCGGCGACGGCGTGCACATCGAGGCCCATGCCGAAGACACGGCGCTCGACGGGTTTGTCGCGGCGCTCTCCGCAGAGGCTCCGGCGGCATCCCGCGTTGAGCGCGTGCACATGGAGCCGCTGACACCCGGCTCTTGGGGCGCCGCCGATGAGCGAGGGTTTCGCATCGTCGCCTCGGATGACGAGACGGCGCGTACCACGCTCGTCTCGCCCGACATCGCCACGTGCGACGATTGTCTGCTCGAGCTCTTCGATCCCGCCGACCGGCGCTACCACTACCCCTTTATCAACTGTACGAACTGCGGACCGCGGTTCACCATCATCCGATCGCTGCCGTACGACCGCGCCGCGACCTCGATGGGCGCGTTTCCCATGTGCCCGGCGTGCGCGCACGAGTATGCCGACCCGCTCGACCGGCGCTTTCACGCCCAGCCCGACGCCTGCTTCGGCTGCGGGCCGCACATCACCTGGCGCGAGGGGGGACAGGCTACGACGACCGTGGGTCTCGACCTCGCAAGCAGCGACGCGATCATCGACCGCTGCATCTCGCTTATCGCGGCAGGCGGCATCGTCGCCATCAAGGGGCTCGGCGGGTTCCACTTGGCCTGCAACGCACAGGATGAGCAGGCGGTTCGCGAGCTCCGCCGCCGCAAGCGCCGCAGCAACAAGCCGCTCGCCGTCATGGTGCGCGATCTTGGCGCAGCGGACTCGATCTGTCAGATCGATGATACGGAGCGCGGCCTCTTGAGCGGGAGCATGCGGCCCATCGTGCTGCTGCAGCGACGCGGCACGAGCGTCCGCGTTGCCAAAGACGATGTCACAGGGGAAAAGCAGGATGCGGACCGTGTGTCCGGCACCATCAAGGGAACCGCCGCCGAAAACGCCGTGGACGAGACCCTAGGGATCTCCCTCGCGCCGTCTGTCGCCTTCGACCTGCCCGAACTCGGCGTGATGCTCCCCTACACGCCGTTGCAGCATCTGCTGCTCGCTGCAGCCGAAGCCGCCGGGGTCCAGGCGCTCGTCATGACAAGCGGCAACCTGAGCGAGGAGCCCATCGAGATCGACGACGCCCGTGCCTGGCAGCACCTGGTCGAGAACGGCATCGCCGATGCCCTGTTGGGCAACGACCGCGACATCCTCGCACGCTACGACGACTCCGTCGTGCGCGTGGTCGGCGGCGCCGTCATGCCGGTGCGTCGCGCCCGCGGGTATGCACCGCAGCCGTTGCCGCTACCGCGGCTGTCGGGAACCGCCGGCGATGCCGGTTGCAGCCAAAAGCCGATCCCATCCCTGTTGGCCTGCGGCTCCGAACAGAAGGCGACGATCGCCCTCACCCGCGAGGCCGACGACGGCAGCGGACAGTGTTTTCTCTCGCAGCATATCGGCGACGTCGAGAACGGCGCCACCTTCGACGCCTGGAACGATGCACGCGATCGCTTCTGCCGCCTGTTCGACCTTGCGCCATCGGCCATCGCATGCGATTCGCACCCGAGCTATCTGCCGAGCCAGTGGGCACGCGAGCGCGCCCGGGAAACCGAGGCGCCGCTCATCGAGATTCAGCACCATCATGCGCATATCGCGAGCGTGATGGCCGAGGCGGCCGCGGCGGGCACGCTGCCCGCGGACGGACGCGTACTCGGCATCGCCTTCGACGGCACGGGCGCCGGTACCGACGGCACCGTCTGGGGCGGCGAGTTTCTGGTCGCGACGCTTGCCGATTTCGAGCGCGCGGCGCACCTGCGCTGCTGGGCGCTCCCCGGCGGGGCGGCGTCCGTGCGCGACGCGCGGCGCAACGCGTTCTCCCTGCTTGTGGAACTGGGGCTGCTTGGACACCCTGGGGCCGCCAGGCTCCTCTCCTCGCTCGATGAGCAGACGCGGTCCGTCACCGCCACCATGGTCGAGCGCGGCATCAACAGCCCGCGCACAAGCAGCATGGGCCGACTCTTCGACGCCGTCGCAGCGTTGCTCGGCATCTGCGGGCGCGCGACCTACGAAGGTGAGCCCGCCATCGAGCTCGAAGCCGCCGCTTGGCGTTTTATTCACACCCAAAACCAGGTATCTGGAGCCGTTTCCGACAAATCCAGCCCTCGGCCTTCATCAGACCTGAGCAGTTTTGCCAGATATGCGCCGAGCATGTCGGGTGATTCACTCGCTCTAAACGAAATATGGGCCACCGGGACCACCAACGCTTCCGCCGCTGATGACACCGCCACCTGTTTGGAGACAGATGTACAGCAATTTGCGCCCAATACCCCCTATCAATATAAAAATGCATGGTTGGAGAAGTACATATCTGGGATAACTACCCACCAGGCCTCGACAGACTCGTTTGAAATCGACCAAAAGCCCCTCATCAAGGCCCTGCTCGACGGAATTGCCGCCCGCGAGGCCCCCGAGCGGCTCGCATTCGCCTTCCATTCCGCGGTCGCGCAGGCAACCGCGGCCGTCGCAGCCGGCATATGCCGCGATCGCGGCCTTTCGGTCGTAGCGCTCTCGGGCGGCGTGTTCATGAACCGGTCGCTGCTCCAGCTGACCCGCCGTGAGCTGGAGACGTGCGGGCTCACCGTGCTGGTCCCCCACACCGTTCCCGTCAACGACGGCTGCATCGCCTACGGTCAAGCCGCCATCGCACGGGCGCGCCTGGCGCGGTCCAAAGCTTAAGGCCTCGCGCCGCTGTCGCACGCACGTATCGCGCGGCCCTGCACCGTTTGCCCACCATCTGGGAGCGCGGTACCATCGAGGCTGAAAGAAAGACACCGTCGGCCACCTGCGCCGGCGCCGCACACCATGCAAAAGAGGACACCTATGTGCCTTGCCGTTCCCGGTAAAGTGACCAAGCTTGACAGCGACCTCCAGGCGACCGTCGACATGATGGGCATCGAGCGTCAGGCCTCGATGCGCCTGGTCCCCGATGTCAAGGTCGGCGATTACGTACTCGTGCACGCGGGCTTTGGCATCCAGGTCGTCGACCCGGAGGAGGCTCGGGAGACGCTCGATCTGCTCCGCGCCATGCCCGAGATGCTCGATGGGGACGACCCGCAGAACACGCTCGCGGGAGCACTGTGATGGCGGCCGATCGGCCCGCGTCGGTTAACCTCGCCGGCAGCGGTGCGACCGCGCGCGCCATCGACTTCGCCGCCTTCCGCGATCCCAAGCTCGCCCGCGAGCTTATCGCACGCATCCATGAACTCGCGGGCGACCGCAAGATCAACCTCATGGAGGTTTGCGGCACGCACACCGTGAGCATCGGACGCTACGGCTTTCGCTCCATCATGCCCGAGGGACTCAAACTCCTCTCGGGTCCCGGATGCCCGGTCTGCGTCACGGCCAACCGCGACATCGACCACGCCATCGCGCTCGCCAAGATGGACGGGGCCATCATCACCACGTTCGGCGACATGATGCGCGTTCCCGGCTCATCGAGTTCGCTTGCCGCCGAGAAGGCCGCCGGTCACGACATCCGCATCGTCTACTCCCCACTCGACGCGGTGGAGATAGCCCGGCAGAACCCCGAGCGCGAGGTCATCTTCATGGGGGTGGGCTTCGAGACCACGACGCCCACCATCGCCGCGACGATTCTCGAAGCTGCAGCTCAGGGGCTCAAGAACTTCTCAGTCTACTGCGCGCACAAGACCACGCCGCCGGCGCTGCGCGCCATCGCCAACGACCCCGGGACCACCATCGATGGCTTTATCCTGCCGGGGCATGTCTCGACCATCACCGGGCTCGCGCCGTTTCGGTTCCTGGTGGACGAGTTCGAGACGCCGGGCGTGGTAACGGGGTTTGAACCGGTCGACATCCTCGAGGGGGTCTGCATGCTCGTCGAGATGGTCGTCACGGGCAAGCCGGCCATCGACAACGCATATCGCCGCGGGGTCGCGGCGGACGGCAACCCCGTCGCGCGCAAGCTCGTCGAGCAGGTGTTCGAGCCCTGCGACACCGTCTGGCGCGGCCTGGGGCCCATCGGCGGATCGGGCCTACGGGTCCGCGGCGACCTCGCCGCGTTCGATGCGAGCCGGCGTTTCGACGTCGAGATCGAGCCCACCGTCGAGCCGCGCGGCTGCCGCTGCGGCAACGTGCTGCGTGGGGCCATCACGCCCAACGGCTGCCCGCTCTTCGGTCGCGCCTGCACGCCCGAGCATCCCGTGGGCCCTTGCATGGTGAGCTCCGAGGGCAGCTGCGCGGCGTACTTCCGCTACCGGGAGGCCTGATGTTCCGCCGTTTTGACAAACGGCGGAATTGCTCGACGCTGTGCCCCGCTCAGACGAGCGATTTGCCTTTCAATCGTCGGCCGCGGGTAAAAGACCAGCGGACCTCCTCTTTCAAGGCAACTCACTTCGCCCGAGCGGCGCTCGCTGGCGTATGCTCAACCTGGGGGCAAAAATGGTCGTCTACCTCATGCCGCTTTCCGCTTTCGGAGCCTGCTTGCCGACTTTTATTTGACATTGAGTCCAACTTGATTGGATGGATTGGAGCCGTTCGATATGACCCGCACCCTTACCGACAAGACCGTCCTTTTGGGCCATGGCTCGGGCGGGCAGATGATGAAGCGCATCATCGACGAGATCTTCCTCGATGCCTTCGGGTCCCCGGAGCTCCTCGCCGGCAACGACGCCGGTGTCGCCGCGCTCGCACCGACGGGACGCATCGCCATGTCGACCGACAGCTTCGTCGTGACGCCGCAGTTCTTTCCCGGCGGCAACATCGGACGGCTCGCCGTGTGCGGCACCGTCAACGACGTGGCCACCTCGGGCGCCAACGTGCGATACCTCTCCTGCGGGTTCATCCTCGAGGAGGGCTATCCCATGGACAAGCTCGAAAAGATCGTGCAGACCATGGCCGCCACGGCTCGTGAGGCCGGCGTGGCGATCGTCACCGGCGACACCAAGGTCGTCGAACGCGGCGGGGCCGACGGCGTCTACATCAACACGGCGGGCGTGGGCGAGGTGCCCGCGGGTATCAACCTCAGCGGTGCCAACTGCCGGCCCGGCGACGCGATTCTGGTCTCGGGCACACTCGGCGACCACGGCATCGCCGTCATGAGCCAACGCGAGGGTCTCGCCTTCTCGACGAGCATCGAGAGCGACGCCGCACCGCTCAACCACCTGATCCGCGACGTGCTGACCGCCGCCCCGCATACGCGTTGCTTCCGCGACCCCACGCGTGGCGGCCTCGCCTCCACCCTCAACGAGTTCGCCGAGGCGAGCCGCGTCGAGATGGAGATCGACGAGGAAGCCGTGCCCGTGCGGCCCGAAGTCCAGGGCGCCTGCGAGATGCTCGGCTACGATGTGCTCCAGGTGGCAAACGAGGGCAAGATGGTCGCCGTCGTGCCCGCCGACGAGGCCGAGGCCGCACTCGCGGCCATGCGCGGCGCCAAGTACGGCGAGAACGCCGCGATCATCGGGCACGTCGACGAGCTTGCCGAAGGCGCACGCCCCGCGGTGCGTGTGCGCACCGGCTGGGGCTCGACCCGGATCCTCGACATGCTCGTGGGCGAGCAGCTGCCGAGGATCTGCTAAGGGAGGACACGCCCAGCCACGCCTACCGCGCCGTTGAAACGCCTTCGCCACGTCGCCGGCATGCACCCGCCGCGTTATCATGGTGGGCGTTTTTGGACTGTCACCGATATCTACCCGGGAGTTCTTATGGCCGTTGCCTATACCCACGTGATCTTCGACCTCGACGGCACGATCCTCAACACCATCGAGGACCTCGCCGCCGCCGGCAACCATACCTGCGAGGCACACGACTGGCCCACCTTCACGGTGGACGAGTACCGCTACAAGGTGGGCAACGGCATGCTCAAACTCGTCGAGCGCTTCATGCCGGCCGAGTTCGCGGGCGACGGGCGCGTCTTCGAGCAGACGCTCGCTGAGTTCCGCGCCTACTACGGCGAGCACAAGGAAGACCACACCGCTGCCTACCCCGGTACGACCGAGATGCTCGACCGCCTGCGCGCCGCCGGCGTGACGCTTGCCGTGCTCACCAACAAGGACCATATCTCCGCCGCACCGCTGATCGAGAAGTACTTTGGTCCGGAGCGCTTCGCCTTGGTCCAGGGCCGAATCGACGCGTATCCGCCCAAGCCCGAGGCACCCGTCACGCTGCATGTGATGGAAGAGCTCGGTGCCGATCCCTCGACCACGCTCTACGTGGGCGACTCGAACGTCGACGTGCTCACCGGGCACAACGCCGGCCTCAAGTGCGCCGGCGTGAGCTGGGGGTTCCGCGGCCGCGCCGAGCTCGAGGCCGCCGGTGCCGACTACGTGGTCGACACCCGGGAAGAACTCGCCAGCCTAATCTTAGGGGCATAGCAAAAGCGGCCGTCGGAGCATCGATCTCCGGCGGCCGCTTTGCAAGTCAGTCCAATTATCAAAATGCCCCCACCAGAAAAACCTCCTAGGTAGAGCGCACATCAGCGAGCGGGCTCCAGGTGCCGCAGGTTGCCGTGAAAGAGGAGCGACGCGTACTTGCGTACGCGAGCGACGGTTTGAACGGCAAGATGCGGTGCCTGGGGCCCGCGCAGCGTCGAGCCGTTACGGCGTTTGTCAAAACGCCGTAACCCCTAGCTCATCATCGCGTTCATCATCTCGGTCGTAGCCGAGTCGTCGGCGGACCAGGCATCGTCTTTATCCCTGGTGTACTTGAACGTCGCCTTGGTCTTCTTGGGCTTGGCGTCCTTGGTCACCTGGACCATCACCTTGCCGGCGAGCTTGTAGAGCTCGTCCTCGCTCGGCGTGGTGTCGAGCGCCGCGACCTCCTCCTGATATTTGGTCGCAAAATCCTCGACGATCTGCTTCATGGATTTACAGGTGATGGTGACCTCCGCCGTCGCGGTACCCTTGTCCTCGTCGACCGTCACGTCGCCGATCTTGTAGTCAAAGCCGTCGAGATAGGACTTCGCATACTTCTTGGTGTCGATGCCGAGCTGCTTGAAGTCATCGCCCGAGGCCTTCTCGAGACCGGACAGGAAGTCATCTCCGCCGTTTTTAATCTCATCGAACTGTTGGGTCAGGTCGTCGGTGATAAGGCTCTCGACCGAGGGTCCACCGCATCCGGCAAGCGCGAACACGCACAGCGCGATCGCGGCCATAAGCGGCGCAAGCAGCATTTTCTTTTTCATGGCATTCCTCCTTGGCAGCAGCACCGGCCCGACCCGGCGCACGTTGTCGCGATGGCCCCATCATACCCGAGGGGTATCCGCTTATCGAACCCTCCTCGCAAACGGCCCGTTTCCCCGCGCGGATGGCCGGGGCGAAGCGCGGCCTCGCACAAAAAGGGGCGACCGGATCGCACCGGCCGCCCCTGGCAAACGATATGTCGCCCCGCCTACTTGCGGACCACCTTGACGACCGGCGTGCCGGCCTTGACCTTGGAATCGGCCTCGACGGCAAGCTCGACATCGGCGAACTCGGCCGTGTTGGAGACGGCCACGACGACGCAGTCCTTGTAGCCGGCCGCGGCGATCTTGGCGCGGTCGATCTTGAGCATGGGCTGACCGGCCTTGACGGTGTCGCCCTGCTTGACGTAACCGGTGAAGCCGTCGCCGTTCATGTTGACGGTGTCGACTCCCACATGCACGAGGACCTCGATGCCGCTCGCGGACTGCATGCCCACGGCGTGGCCCATGGTGACGGTCACGGTGCCGTCGCAGGGAGCGTAGACGATCTCATCCTCGGGCCACACGGCACAGCCCTTGCCCAGGACCTCGCCGCCAAAGACGGGATCGGGCACGTCGGCCATCTTGATGGCCTTGCCATTGACCGGGGCGCAGAGCACGTCGGTGCCGGCGGCAGCCTCGATGGAAGCAGGCACCGCGGGGGCGGCGGGCTCGGCCTTCTTCTTGAACATATCGAACAGACCCATGGATGTTCTCCTTTTTGGTAAAGCGCTTTCTCAGGCGCACACTTGTTGTTGATTATACGGCGAAACCGTCTCGCAACGCGCGGCTCCGCCACGCACAAATGCACTACAGAACCGCAGGCGCGGCGCCCCGCACAGGGGATGCCGCACCCCTTTCGGCCCCGGGCAGGGAGCCGGCCCCGTCCTAGTCCTCGATGAGCCCCAGGTGGACGAAGGCGTTGTAGATGCCGTCGTCGTCCACGGCGGTCGTGACGTAATCTGCCGCCGCGCGGCACTCCTCGCCGCCCGAGCCCATCGCGACGCTCGCCCCGCATGCCTCGAACATGGGGATGTCGACCTTGGCGTCGCCGAAGGCAACCGTGTCCGCGCGGCGCGCGCCCAGATGCCCGAGTAGCGTGTCGACGGCATGCGCCTTGGTGATGCCGCGCACGCCCAGATCGCCGAAGAGCGCCGTCTCGCCCGCGCCGCCCCAGGTATGGCACTCCAGGTCGGGGAACTCCTCGATCGAATCGAGGTGGTCCTGATAGCTCGACAGGATAAAGCTCACCTTGTTGAGGTCGTCGCGATAGAGCGGCGCACCGTAGACCAGGCCGTGGATGATGTCGTCGGTGTCGAGCTCCTCGACATGCTCGACGCCCTTGCGGCCCGCATAGGCGCGCAGCACCGGACGAGCCGCCTCGCGAAAATTCTCGCTCGCGAAGAGGCCGTTGTTGCTCTCAAGGTAGAACTCGAGGCCGCGTCCGTGCAGCCAGTCGACGATGTGGCGGCACTGCTCGGGCGTGATGAGCTCGTGCATCACGACCTCGCCCGCGCTCTCGACGTAGCTACCGTTGCCGCCGATCATGCCGTCGAAGCCGATGGCCTCGAGCTCGGGCGGGATCTCGGCGCGGCTGCGGCCGGTGCACATGTAGACGAGGTGCCCGGCCGCCCGCGCCGCACGGATGGCAGCCGCGCACGACGCGGGGATGTTGCCCTCATAGTCGACGATCGTGCCGTCGACATCGAGGAAGAGGATCTTGCGGGATGACATGCAGACTCCTTCCAGCCGGAACAAACTTATAGGTCGAGCACGCGGCAACCTGGGGCCCGCGCAGCGTCGACCGCTTCCGCCGTTTGTCAAAACGGCGGAACGAAACTACTCGAGCCCCTCGGCGCCGTTCGACTTGATGATCTTCTGGTAGGCGAAGAAGCTGTCCTTGCGGCGGCGCTCATAGGTGCCGGTGCCGTCGTCGTACTTGTCGACATGGATGAAGCCGTAGCGTTTGCGCATCTCGCCCGTGCCGGCGGAGACCAGGTCGATGGGGCCCCACCAGGTGTAGCCGATGAGGTCGACGCCGTCGTCGATGGCCTCGCCCATAGCCTTGATGTGCTGCTGCAGGTAGGCGATGCGGTACGGGTCGTGGATGGAGCCGTCCTCCTCGACCTCGTCATAGGCGCCCATGCCGTTCTCGACCACCATCAGCGGGATCTCGTAGCGGGCGTAGATCTCGTTGAGGGCGATGCGCAGGCCCGTGGGGTCGATCTGCCAGCCCCAATCGGTGCTCTGGAGATAGGGATTCTTGCCGCCGAAGGTCATGTTGCCCTCGGTCATCTCATGATCCTTGTGGGTGCCCACGGTGCCCGACATGTAGTAGGAGAAGGTGTAGAAGTCGACCTTGCCGTCAGCGATGTCCTGAAGGTCTCCCTCCTCCATCTTAAGCTCGACGTCGTTCTCGGCCCAGAAGCGGCGGGCGTAGAACGGGTAGGCACCGCGCACCTGGACGTCGGAGCAGTACCAGTTCATGCGGTCCATCTCGCGCTGGGTCGCCAGCACGTCGACCGGGTCGCACGTGGCGGCGTAGGAGAGGATGAAGCAGTCCATGTTGCCCATCTTGAACTGCGGGTAGTGCTCGTGGGCGTAGCGCACGACGCGGCCGCTCGCCACGAACTGATGGTGCAGGGCCTGATAGCGCTCCTGTGCCGTGGTCTTGATGGCGCTCGCGGGACCCTCGAAGCCCTGGATGAGACCGGTCTCCATCATGGCGCCCATATCCATGGTGCCGCAGTTGATCTCGTTGAACGTGAGCCAGTAGCGGACCTTGTCCTGGTAGCGGTCGAAAACGGTCTGGCAGTACTTCTCGAAGAACCCGATGAGCTCGCGGCTCGCCCAGCCGTTGTACTTCTCGACGAGGTGATAGGGCATCTCGTAGTGGCTGAGGGTGACGAGCGGCTCGATGTTGTGCTCACGCAGGCAGTCGAAGACGCGGTCGTAGAAGGCGAGGCCGGCCTCGTTGGGCTCGGCGTCGTCGCCGTTGGGGAAGATGCGGCTCCAGGAGATGGACATGCGGAACATGGTGAAGCCCATCTCGGCGAACAGCGCGATGTCCTCCTCGTAATGATGGTAGAAATCGATGCCGTCGTGATTTGGATAGAGCGTATCCGGGTCGATGTCGAGGGTGATGCGGCGCGGCTCCTTGTAGCTCCCGCCGGTGAAGTGGTCGTCGACGCTCGGCCCGCGGCCGTCGACGTCCCAGGCGCCCTCGAACTGATTGGCGGCCGTGGCGCCGCCCCAGAAAAATCCCTTGGGGAATCCCATTGTTGCCTCCTCGCAACGCGGTTCGCGTACGCCCTGGAGTATGCGGCGGTCGCGCGGCGGTATCAATGCGCGGCGCCGATCCCGACACTTCTTTTCGCAGCTGACGGGCTTACAACGCCAAGCGCTGACACTTTTTGACACCTGCAATTTAGGGACAGGTTTATTTTTGCAGGTTTTATCTGGGAAGATGTACAGCCGATAGGCCCGCGGCGCACTCGAGGTGTCAGCCCCGAACAGAACAAGGGTCGGAGGACGAGCCCGACCCGCACGGTACCGCGCCGATCGCGCGTCAACCGCGTCCGCCCCGGCATGCCGCCGGCGCTGTGCCATATCGCGCACGGAACTTGCGGTAGAAGAACGTCATGTTGTCGTAGCCGACGGCGTGCGCAGCCTCCTCGACCGTCGACCCGCCGCGCAAAAGCGCCATCGCGCGCGAGAGCCTCCGCTCCTGGACCAGCTGCAGGTACGTTTTGCCCGTCCCCTTCTTGAGCAGGGCGGACGCATAGTTGGGGCTCAGGCCGAAGCGCTCCGCCAGCCCGTCCAGCGTGCAGTCGCGATAGCGCTGCTCGATATAGGCGAGCATGCCCGCCACGAGCGATTCGGATCCGCCGCGCGAGCCGCCCGCCGTGAGCTCACGCTCATAGCAATCCACGAGCTCGACGAGCAGGAGCTCGAAGAGGCGCAGGACGATCGCAGGACTTGCCGCGCTGGGCTCCAGGCGTTCGCAGAGCATCTCCTGGAGATAGCGCCTGACGCGACGGCTGTCTCCACAGTGGAAATGGATATGTCCATGATGGTCGGTCTCGCTGTTGAGCGCGTTGAGCAAAAACCGCGGCAGCGCGCCTTCCGTGGGGAGCCCCGCCTCGAGACACCGCTGGAGAAACGGGCGCGAGAGCGTGAGGCTCAGCATGATGTCGCCCTCGCCGAGCGCGGCGACCGCATGCGGACAGCGCGAATCGAGCAGGAGCACCTCGTTCTCCGCCACGGTGACGGTGCGCCCCGCGACCGTTTGCGGGCAGCGTCCCCGGTAGACGTAGCTGATCTCGACATAGTCGTGCACGTGCTCCGGCACCGGGTTGAACCGCGAGTTGCGCACGATCGCCAGGCCCTCGGGCATGCCGTCCTGATAGCGCGAGGCAACGGCTCGCCCCATCTCGATGACGCGTCGGCCGTCGATGTCGACAGCGCCCCCGCTGGCTGCCCAGTCATAGCGCGCCCCGTCCGCATAGGCGCGCTCGCTTGCCGTCAGCTCCAGCAGCCGACGGTCGAGCTCCGCGATGTCCATACGTCCCGTCCTCTTCCCGGTATCCGCCTTCCCGACTTCGCAATCGTTGATTCGGTCATAGTTCCTGCTTGAAACGAATATTACCGCACGCGGGCGCAGGGCATAGCATGATGCTCGAAATGGTTTCGATGGGTCTGCGAGCAAACGCCCCGGCAACGAGCGACTCAAGCGTTTTCCCAGATAAAACCTGTAAAAATAAACCTGTCCCTCATTTGCAGGTTTGGACGAGGAGGTTGGAATGGCAGCTTTTTGGCAGCAGGTGCTAAGCGGTACCTACGACAACCATGTGCTTCCGTTTTTGTGGCTCAAAGGTGAGGACCGGGCCACCATCACGGAATATCTCGAGCAGATGGCGGCGGCCGACATCCACGAGGTCTGCCTCGAATCGCGCACGCATCCCGATTTCTGTCGTGACGGCTGGTGGGCGGACCTGCGCTTCATCATCGGCGAGTGCCGCCGCCTCGGCATGAAGATCTGGCTGCTCGACGACGCACACTTTCCCTCGGGCTACGCCAACGGCGCGCTCGCGGGCGACGATGTGGACCCGGCCCTGCGCAAGACGGTGCTTAAGCATCGCACGGTGAGCATCGTGGGACCACAAGCATCGACATCGATCAAGCTCGGCAACCTCATGGACCCGACCGAGCGCTATCTGGGCGCGGCCGCCTTCGACGAGAACGGACTCCCGATCGACCTCGCCATCTCCATCGAGCGCGACGGCAAGACCGGCGAGGCGCGCACCCTGCGCCTCGACGCCCCCGCCGGCATCACGCGCGTCGAGCTCTTCGTCACAAGCCGAAAAACCGGCTACCGCGACGAGTACATCAACATGGCCGACGCCGCGAGCTGCCGAGCGCTCATCGATGCCGTCTACGAGCCGACGTTCCGCGAGCTCGGTGACGAGTTCGGCAAGACGATCTTGGGTTTCTTCACCGACGAGCCGGGCTTCATGAACGAGAAGGGGGCAGCGCAGGAGGACGCCACCGCGGACAGCTACATCGGCCGCGGCGACATGGCCCTCCCCTGGTCGCGCGAACTCGAACGGCGCCTCTCCGCCGCGCTCGGCGACACCTGGCTCGCGCAGCTGCCGGCCCTCTGGACCCGCGACAAGGCGGGCGCCCACGTGCGCCACACCTATATGGATATCGCCACGCAGTTCTACCGCACGTGCTTCGACGAGCAGGTCGGCGACTGGTGCCGCGCGCACGGCGTGATGCACATCGGCCACGTGATCGAGGACAAGAGCTACCACACGCGCCTGGGACAGGGCGCGGGGCACTACTTCCGCGCGGTCGCCGGACAGGACATGGCAGGCGTCGACGTGGTCATCAACCAGCTCGTCCCCGGCATCGACCGCGGCTTCGCCAGCTACTTTCACGGCAAGTGGGACATGCGGTTCTTCAACTACACGCTCGCCAAGCTCGGCAGCTCCGCCGCGCGCCTCGACCCCAAGAAGCAGGGCCGCTGCATGGCCGAGGTCTTTGGCGCGTTCGGTTGGCACGAGGGCCTGCGCGAGATGAAATGGATCGCCGACCACATGCTCGTGCGCGGCGTCAACTGGTTCACGCCGCACGCCTTCTCGATGGCCAAGTTCCCCGACTGGGACTGCCCGCCGCACTTCCATGCCCACGGCAACGACCCCTTCTGGCCGCATTTCGGCCAGCTCATGGGTTACATAAACCGCATGGGCACGCTGCTCTCGGGAGGTCATGCCGCCCGTCCCGTCGCCGTGCTCTACCACGCCGATGCCGAATGGGCGGGCGACGCGCAGCCGGTCGATGCCGTCGCAGCCGAGCTCACGCGCGCCCAGATCGATTTCGACATCGTCCCGGCGGAGGCCTTCGAGGACGATGCGCGCTATACGGTTGAGCTTTTGGACGGCAGCTTCTCCATCAACGGGAACCGCTACCGTGCGTTCGTGATGCCGTGCTCCGCGGCAACCGGGACCGCGGTCGCCGGCTTCGCCGGGCGCGCCGCCGCCGCGGGCGTCGCCGTGCACGCGGTGGACGCGCTTCCGCAGGACGTCTACGACGGAGCCGCGGACTTCGACCTCGCCGGCGTGCTTGCCGACGTCGCGGTCACACCGCTCGACGGGCTCGCCGACACCCTTGCCGCCGCCGGGCTCGCTACCGTCACCTGCGACACGCCCCAGCCCTGGCTGCGCGTCCTGCGCTACGAGCGCTCCGGCGAGACGTACCTCATGTTCTTCAACGAGCACCCGCACGAGCAGGTCCGCTGCCGGGTCGCGTTGCCGGACGGCACCGCCATCGTGGGCATGCGCCTCGATCCGCTGAACGGTACCGCGCCCGTCGCCTTTGACGGCACGCTCGAGCTCGCGGGCGGCGAAAGCTGCCTGGTGGCGCTCGGGTCCGCGGGCGGCGACGAAACGACCACGGCACGCGATCGCGACCGCGACGCGGCCCTCGAGCTCGCCGGTCCCTGGAGCGTCGCGCTCGCGCCCGCGGGCGGCGACGGCGCCTTCGGCCCCGAGCAGAACCTCGACGCCCTTGTCGATCTCACGGCCAAGTGCTTCCCCGGCGCGTGCGGGACGTTCCGCTACCGCACGACCTTCGGCCTCGACCAGTCGCTCACGAACGCCACGCTCGACTTGGGAGATGTCTTCGAGTGCGCCACGGTTACGCTCGACGAGCACCCGCTCGGCACGCGCATCTGCGCTCCCTATACCTTTGAGCTGGGAGATCTCGCCGCCGACACCCATGAGCTCACAGTCGACGTCATCAACACGCTCGACCACGCCGTGCCCGACATCTTCACCCTCACCGAGGCCGTCGCGCCGAGCGGTATCCTCGGCCCTGCGCGCATCTTGGTCTAACCCCGTCTTGCGCCGTCCATCCCCGGTGCCGGCACGCCTTAGATTGAAGCCCCTTGATTTCCCCTGAGGGCCGCCCGACTTGTCTCCCCAGCCAAGTCGGGCTTTTCCGTACCGGGGGCTTTCCGCGCGTCATACCCGCGGGACGCCCTCAATACGGCCCCCCGAGCAGGACCGGGCACGCGAGCCGCAGGCCACGCCCGTAGGAAGCCCCCGCGCGAGAAAGATCGGCCTGACTAGAAGATATTCGGCATTTTCCCAGATAAAACCTGTAAAAATAAACCTGTCCCTAATTTGCAGGTGACGGATAAGGAGCGGCGGTATGGATATCAAGCGACGGATCGATGAGGCCCGCGACCTCACCCCCACCGAGCAGCAGCTCGGCCAGGTGGCGCTTGGCATGGACGAGCGCATACAGGGCACATCGATCAAGGAGTTCGCGGCGGCGGCCAACGTCTCGATCGCGAGCATCCACCGCTTTTGCAAGAAGCTCGGACTCGAGGGCTTCAAGGAGCTCAAGGTCGAACTCGCCCGCGCCGCCGAGCGCCGCGACCGCGCCAGCGAATCCGACGTCGATATCAACTTTCCCTTCGACGCCGCCTCCACCGCCCCCGAGGTCATGGCGCGCATGGAGCGCCTCTACGCACGCACGCTGCGCGAGACACGCGACATGCTCGATGTCGCCCAGGTCGAACGCGCCGCAAAGCTGCTCGTGAGCGGCGACCAGATCGACATCTACACCGGATCACACAACCTCTATCCGGCGGGCATGTTCCGCGATCGCCTGCTTTCCGCCGGCAAGAACACCACGTGCCACGAAAGCGTCGAGGCCCAGGTGCGCACGGCACTCGCATCCGGCCCCGATCACACCGCGGTCGCCATCTCGTACAGCGGCCTCGCGCCTAATTTCAAGGAGATCCTGCCGATCCTCAGCAGCCGACACGTGCCCGTCATCATCATCGGCACGCCGCGTTGCGCGCGCCTGCATCCGGGCTTTGCGGCCTATCTCACGATCAGCGACATCGAGAGTCTCACGCACCGCATCACGCAGTTCGCGAGCCACATCGCCGTGCAGTACGCGCTCGACACGCTCTACAGCTGTTTCTTCGCCCGCGACTACACACGCAGCATGGCCTTCTTGGAATCGACCTTCCCCTACACAAGACTCCCCGGAGTGAAATAGGCCGCAAGCGCCCTTGCCGTGTAGAGCACTTGTATAAAAATGCGCCGAATAGACCCCGATTTCGGCACCCCTCAGATATAGCCACTTTTAACCGTGCCGTATCCTGGGGTTTTGCCGTCCGAAAGCCTTCGAAATCATGCTACCGATTTTATGGTAAATATATCCGGCGCATTTTTATACAAGTGCGAAAAACGGGCGCCTCAGCTTTCGCTGAGACGCCCGTGTCTCATTGTATTTTTCCAGGTCGTCGCGCCTGGGCTCGGCAGGCATCTGCGAGCAGCGGGCGCAGCGCGCCCAGCCTACTCGCGCGCGCCGTACTTCTTGTAGTAGGCGTCGATCGCGGCCTTGAGCTCGTCATCGATCACGACCTTGCCGTCGATCTCGTGGTTGTAAAGCACTTCGACGACCTCGGCCATGGAGACGATGGATGCCACGGGGAACCCGTACTTGGCCTCGATCTCCTTTTGAGCGGTGGTGACGCCGCCCTTGCCGACCTCCATGCGGTTGAGGCTCACGATAAGACCCTTGATCTCGACATCGGCCGCGGCCTTGACCTTGGGATACGTCTCGTCGATGGACTTGCCCGAGGTCGTGACGTCCTCGACCATCACCACGCGGTCGCCGTCCTGGGGCTCGTAGCCCAGCAGGTTGCCCTTGTCGGCGCCGTGGTCCTTGGCCTCCTTGCGGTCGCAGCAGTACTTGACCTCCTTGCCGTAGAGCTCGTGGTAGGCGATCGCCGTGACGACAGCCAGCGGGATACCCTTGTACGCCGGCCCGAAGAGCACGTCGAAGTCATCGCCGAAGTTGTCGTGGATGGCCTGCGCGTAGTACTCGCCCAGGCGCTTGAGCTGCGAACCCGTGACGTACGCGCCGGCGTTCATGAAGAACGGGGACTGGCGGCCGCTCTTGAGGGTGAAGTCGCCGAACTTGAGGACGTCGGACTCGACCATGAACTTGATGAACTCTTGCTTGTAAGCCTCCATGCGGGCTCCCTTCGGTGAGAGATATGCTCCGACCAGTGTACCGCGCGCAGCCCGGGGAACGGACGTGAACAGGGGACGTACCCCTGTTCACGCGCCCGGCCGGCCAGCGTCCACGGCCCCGAGCTCGAGCGAGGATTTTGTCCCATAAAACATCGAGCGAGAAAAATGTCCCGCGAGCAGCGGCCTTCGGGCCTCCTCGCGGGACATAATCCTCGCTCATCCTCTCGCGGGACATTTTCTTCGTTCGACGACAGCGGCCATGGGCAATAAATGCGCCTCCGGCCACGCCCCAGTGACCCGATGCATGTAACAACGGAGCCAAGCCGCCTTGTCCGGCGGGCGCCGGGATCTTATTGCATCCGCATGGCCTCTTGCACGGCGCCGTAAAGGTTGGCGTCGTTGCCGAGCTCTGCCACCTTGATCTGGGGCACCGGAATGCCGGCGAGCGGTCCCGTGTAGTCCTTGAGCGCAACGGGCATCTGGTCGCGCAGGGCGTCGATGAGCTCGGGGTGGCACGAGATGCCGCCCGCGATCACAAAGACCTCGGGATCGAGTACGGTCTGCAGGTTGACGAGCTGCTTGTCGAAGCTGCGCGCGTAGTTGTTGAGCGCACGCTGAGCTGCCACGTCGCCGTCGGCAATCCACTCGAACACACGGCGCCCGTCGACTGGGGCATCCGCCGGCAGCCTCTTCTCGTGCACCGCGGCATCGCGCAGGGCGCGCCAGCCGCCCGTTCCACCAAAGAACCCACTCATACCGGGCGCGGTCTCGTCGGTCCGCAAAAAGCTGAACTCGCCGGCAAAGCAATGCGCACCGCGCAGAACCTTACCGTCGATGACGATGCCGCCGCCGATGCCCGTGCCGATGGCGAGCACCACGCCAAAGCGGTGTCCGCGCAGGGCGCCCGCTGCATACTCGCCCAGCGCCGCGCATTTGCCGTCGTTGTTGACCGCCACGGGCACGCCGAGCGCCTCGCGCATGAGTCTGCCGAGCGGACAGTCGTCCATGTAGGTGAGCGCGCCGCCGCGATGGATCGTACCGTCGAGGTCGCCCTCGTAGATACCACCGGGCGCGCTCACGCCCACGGCGGACACGCGCTCGCGATACGGCTCGACGAGCCCGATCAGCGCCCTGACCGTCTCCTCGGCCGTGGTAAATCCCGTCGGCAGGCTTCCGCGCTCGCGGATGGAATAATCCTCGCCCAGCACGGCCCACTTGACGGCCGTGCCGCCCACATCGATGCCAAAGAACTCTTTCATGTATCGTCTCCTCTTGATCCCTTAGCTCTAAACGCCGGATGCCGAGACGGGCAGCCGCCTCAGCATCCGTGTGGCTCGGTTATCGAAATCTTAGCGCTCGCCCACAGAGCGGTGAACTTGCTGGCATCCAACCGTGGTGATCAACATCATCAAGCCCGGAGTTGCCCGAACGCCCTGTGAAATCAGGCAATTCTGGCGCCAGCGCGCGGTATTACGAGGCGACGGGCGCAGGCGGGATCGATGCGAAGCGTCGCGGTTGCGGCGGCGAGGGCGGTGGCGGCAACATGCTCAAAACGACTGTGCGGCGTGACGAGGCAGTAGCAATCGACTGCATGCCACGGAGCCGCGCTGAGCGCCAACGGGCCCTCTTCCTCACGCCGCCGAGCCTCGCCAGACGCCGGCGCAGTCTCGACCGAAAGCATGACGCCCAGCATCAACGGTGCTGTCGCGCCGTCGTTGAGCTCATAGACGCGCATACCTGACGCGTGCACATCACGCGCGATGCCGCCGAGACCGCCACCGGCCCGCTCGCCCGCAAACTCCGCAGCGCCCGAAAGCCGAATACCAAACTGGGCCGCAATACGGTCGCACGATGCAGCCAGAAAGTCCCGAGGGTCCCGCATGGGCGTGGTACGGCGCAGCTCGGCAGATGCCGCCGCCTGAGGACTCCTGATCTCGGAACGGTAGATGAGTTCCTCACCATACGGTCCAGTCGCCGAGAAGGCGAGGATGTACGGCCCGCCGACAACCCCGTCGCGCTCGAGCCGAGCGTGACCCGTCCTCCATCCCCTCGGCAGAGCAAGCTGGGCAACCGTCGCGCCGCCCTGCCCATCATCGAGCGTATGGAACGTCAACCCGCAGCGGCGCACACTCTCCACCGTATGCCGGCCGCTTTCAAAACCACCCGCTGCAGTACTCATGACGCACCCCTTTCGCTCGCGTTTTGTCCCACGATAGAAAAGACCGTGGTCGCGCGGCAGGTGACATATGTCTCATTCTGAGATTTCCCGGCTATTTGGTTACGTTGCTGTGACTCAACTCGTCTGAAGATGTCCTCGCCCACCAACATCATCAACGGGCCATGTTCTCACAAAACCCTTTCCGAAAACGGCTCATATATCCCCGTAAGATTACTGAAACACTTGTTCGTATAGAACGTTTGTTCTATACTTAAGAAGCTTGAATAGCCATCTATGTGCGACTAGAATATAGTTGCAAATTGGAGCAGAGATGACACGAGTAGATAAACTTGAGGCCCAATTGCTTGCCAGACCATCGGTCTTTAAGTATTCAGATTTCATCAAAGTGATGATTTCGCATGGTTTTGAATTGGACACCAAAGGCAAGACTTCGGGATCGCGTATCCGCTTTTACCGCCCAAGCGACGGAAGAATGTTCATTATGCATTCGCCACACCCCGGGGATGAGATATCAGCAGGTACTATTCGAAACATCGTCAGATTTCTGCAAGATGCCGGGAGGCGCTCATGAGCAACGTTTTGGCTTACAAAGGCTACTTTGCCCCTATCGAGTTCGATGCAGAGCAACATCTGTTGACGGGCATGGTGGCGGGAATTCGCGACGCAATTCTCTTCGAGGGTTCCACCGTCGAAGAAATCGAAGATGGCTTCCATCAGGCCGTAGATGATTATCTGGATTACTGCGCAGAAAAAGGCAAGGAGCCAGAGCGCGCCTTCAAGGGATCGTTCAATGTGAGAACCGGTTCGGAGCTACATAAGCAAGCCGCGTTAGCTGCCGCCAAAAAAGGCGAATCGCTCAATAAGTTTGTCTCAGAAGCTATCGCAGCGGCCCTATAGACCGCGCCCCCATAAGCGCTGATTAGCGCCGCTCATCCCAGAGCCAGAATGATTTAATGAGGCCCGCGCGCGAGGATGCACCCGTCTTTCTGCTCATCGTCGCAATGTGACGGTAGAGCGTCGAACGCGAGAGGTAGAG
>ERZ808240.2159-NODE-2159-length-22306-cov-4.108220_pt1 | contig 22306 bp, 19 predicted proteins | sample MGYA00521084_ERZ808240 | MGnify/ENA primary metagenome ERZ808240 (study PRJEB31516, sample SAMN03275571) | gut metagenome | biome: mammalia-associated habitat; material: feces | host: Papio cynocephalus | place: Kenya | collected 2012-08-06 ...
CAATCACGTGCGTGGTGGGCGGTTTCACCCACGAGCCGAGTCGCGATGAATTTTTGGCCATGGCCGACAAGGTCGCGGCGGCGCGCGAATTCTGCGAGAAGACCGTGGACGTGTTCGCATCGTTCGACGTTCCCAATATCGAGACCTCGGGCGAGTTCATGGCGCTTGTCGAAGATGGACGCTACTGCGTGGTGGGCGATACGGCGGGGTTTGCCTCGGATGGGGCACGTTTTGCCGCGACTGACTACCTGGATAACATCGAGGAATATGCAGTGGACCATTCGGCGGCGCGTTTCTCGCGGCGTGCGTCTACGAAGAAAAATATCACTACGAGCGCGCTCGCGCGTATGAACCTAAGCTGGAACGAGCTTTCGCAGCCTGCCCGTTTGGCGGCCGCGAAAGCGGGCTTGCGGCCGCCGGCGAAAAACCCGTATTTGAACAACGTTGCTCAAGCGGTTGAGCTGGTGGATGTCTGCGTTCGCTGCGAAGCCATGCTGCGCTGGCTGGCATTCGGCGAGGGAACGAGCAAACCCGAGCCGTTCGAGGTGCACGCAGGGCGCGGGGTTGGCATGACCGAAGCGCCGCGCGGCACGCTGATTCACGATGTGGAGCTCGGCGAAGACGGCAGGGTGAAACACGCGAGCATCATCACGCCTACCGTGCATAATTTGGGTGATACCGAGGCAAGCGTGCGCACGCTTGCCGAATTGCTCTCGTCCCAGAACGCCGACGAGGCGAAAATTCGTCTTGAGGTGGGCAAACTCGTGCGAGCGTACGACCCATGCCTGTCGTGCTCGGTGCATTAAAGAACCCTAGGTAGTAACTGGGTCAAAGGGACGGTCCTTTTGACCCACTCCAAGACCACAGATTAGGCATTTGAGCGATTTGCCTAGGTAATAAAGCCGTCTTTTGGCGGCTTTATTACGTTAGATATGGATAAAATGTGAGCAATATGGCGATAATATGAATCAAGATTACCGTTCACGGATGAAAACATACCGCTTACCGATTATCGATGATAAATTTTAGCTAGACAAAAATTGCTTTCATCTAGTTTTATCCAGATAAATCAAATCGTTGATGGTTGAAAAAATGCCGTTTGACATGGTCAAACGGCATTAGTTTTACGAGATGGGAAATGTGCAGCTACAGCACGCGACGCAGCTGCTGCTCTTTGATTTCGCTTTCGAGCGAGGAATGGATGATGTTCTCGAACGGTGCCACGTCGCCCAGAATGTCATTTCCGGCTGGCATGCCCACGCGGCGCACGAGGTAGGTAATGGCTGCGCCCGTATAGAACTCGGCTAAGAAATGGACGCCTGAATCGTCGAGCGAACGGTTGCTCAGGATGAAGCGAATGTCTTTTTCAAGCGCGGGCACATACAGGTCGAACAGGTAGGCGCGCAACCCGTCGGGCTCGGTGCCGTGCAACGCTTTCGCGTAATAAGAGCGGCGTCGCTCAAGGGTGTCGGCCAACGCTTGGAAGAATTCCGAACCGTCGAGGGAACGCACGCCCACCTTTTTGAAGGCGTAATAAGGCTTATCGGCAATGGCGCCTTCGACATCGTTTTCGTAGACCAAATGGTCGTTGTCGAAGCGATCGAGCAACGTCTCAGCCAAATCGTTGCGAAAGACCCAGCGAATAAGGTGGGCTTTGCTCTCGAAATGGTAATAGAACGTCTTGCGGTTCTTGCCAGACGCGGCCACGATGTCTGAAACCGAGATCTTTTCAATGGGGAGCTTTTCTGCAAGGCTCACGAACGACTCGCCCATCAGTTCCATTGTGTCGGCCGATGCCATGAAGACTCCTTCGATTGCAAGCAAATTGGGACACTTTCGCGCTGTCGTGGGACAATTAGCTGGCAGCGCGTATGCCGCGTGCGTGTGCGCGATGTCGCTATTTTAGCATCAGAACGACCCATAAGGGTCGATATGTCCTAACGCTTTTATAAGTAAAGACGGGGTAAAACATCGGTAAATGGCAAGGTGAAGCCCTGATTAAGCCTAAAAATATAAGCTATCGCCTATATGTCTAACCACAAAAGCACAGAAATGGTTATATGTCCCGCAAAAACGTTAAATTCACCACAAATTTTAAAAACTGACCGTGCTCGGAAGTGTCGGAAGGGCGTATTCTGCCGATATCGAACCTGGGCCTTGAAGCGAAGGGGACAGGTTGGTCGAAAAGTCGACACTCAACTAGGAGGATGCAATGGATTTCGCTTTGACCGATGAGCAGGAGCTGCTGCTCGAGAGCGTGCGCGAGTTCTGCGATCGCTACTTCACCGACGACGTCGTGAAGGAAATGTACGAGAACGGTGGCATGCCCGACGAGATCGCCGAGGCGTATCGCGACGCCGGTTTCGGCCTGATGGGCATTCCTGAGGAGTACGGCGGAATCCCGGCCGACAAGGTCACCCTGGGACTCATGATTGAAGAGCTGTATCACAGCGCGGGCTGCATGCACATTCTGTACCAGAACTCCCTGTCCATGTTCGACATCATGGAGTTTGGCACCGAAGAGCAGAAGCAGCAGGCCGTCGACCACTACATGGAGACCGGCTGGCCCATCGCTTCGCTGTCCATCTCTGAGCCGGGCGCTGGCTCCGACAATGGCTCCATGACCTGCGTCGCCAAGAAGCAGGCCGACGGCACCTACAAGCTGTCCGGCCAGAAGACCTGGGTCACCATGGGCGAGAAGCTTCCGTACACCATCGTCGTCGCCAAGGATGAGGATCCCAGCCGCGAGAACCGCAACATGTCCCTGTGGTACATCCCCATGGACACCCCGGGCGTCTCCACCGCTTCGCTGCATAAGATTGGCCAGCAGTGCATCCCGTTCTGCGAGGTCTACTTCGACGACGTCGTCGTCACCGAAGAGCAGCGCATGGGCAAGCCGGGCGAGGGCTTCATGATGCTCATGAAGAACTTCGAGGTCGAGCGTTCCTTCATCGTCGCCGAGCAGGTTGGTCTGGCCCAGGCCGCCCTGGAAGACGCCGCCAAGTACGCCAACCAGCGCATCGCCTTCGGCAAGCCGATCACCAAGCTGCAGATGATCCAAGAGAAGCTCTGCGACATGGAGATCAAGGTCCAGAACACCCGCAACATGCTGTACAAGACCCTGTGGAAGCTCGACAACGGCCAGTCCGTCCAGCTCGACTCCGCGATGCTCAAGCGCTACGGCTGCTCTGAGTGCTTCCAGGTCGCCGATATGGCGCTCTCCATCTACGCCGGTTTGGGTTATACTACCGAAGTCCGCATTGGCCGCATCTGGGCCGACCTGCGCGGCAACATGTTTGGCGGTGGCACCCACGAAGTCATGGCCTACATCGCCGGCCGTCAGGTTGCCAAGAAGTACGCCAATTAGTCACGCACAAGTAGACTGTTAAGAAACGTATCCGAGAAGGGAAAGGTACAAGATGAAAATCGTTGTTTCTTTCAAGGTCGTTCCTGACGATCAGGACATCCAGGTGTCCGGCGACGGTAGCCTCGATTACGCCAAGGCTCACCAGATCGTCTCGACCTACGACTTGAACGCGATGGAAGCTGCAGCTCAGCTGGCTGCCGCCAACGAGGGTTCCGAAGTCGTGGGCATCACGGTCGGCGGTTCCAAGATCGACGACTCCAAGACCAAGAAGAACGTGCTGGCTCGCGGCATCAATGAGCTTTACATGACCGCCGACGACGCCTGCGCCGACCTCGACGCTGGCGCTACCGCCGCGGCTCTGGCCGACCTCGTTGCCAAGGTTGGGGATTACGACCTCATCCTCTGCGGCGACGGCTCTGCCGATAACTACGCGCAGCAGGTTGACGTGCAGCTGGCTGCCAAGCTGGGCCTGCCCGTCGTCAACGGCGCAACCAAGATCGAGGCTGGCGATGGCGTCGTGACCGTCGTCCGCACCCTGGAAGACGTCGTCGAGACCGTCGAGGTTCCCCTGCCGGCCGTCGTTTCCGTCTCCCCCGACATCGCGCTGCCCCGCATCCCGGGCATGAAGGACATCCTCGCCGCCGGCAAGAAGCCGATGAACGTCTCCGGCGCTGAGGGCTCCTACGCCAACAGCATCGAAGTCGTCGACTGCAAGGCCCCCAAGCAGGCCGACCGCAAGCTCGAGATCATCGACGCCGCCGACGATGGCGCCATCGAGAAGTTCGCTGCCGCCATCAAGGCCGCTCTGTAGTCCGCGGAATCAGGAAAGGATTCGAAAACAATGAAAGCATTTGTTCTCGCTGAGCATTCCGACGCCGCCCAGGAGCTCTGCGCTGGCGCTCGCACGATGGCCGATGAGGTCGTTCTGGTTGCTATCGCCGACATGGAGGTTCCTGCCGCCGTCGCCGACAAGGTTCTGCACATCGCCGTCCCCGAAGGCGCCGTCGTCGACGACGCTGCCGACACCGTGATTGCCGCGTTCGACGCCGAGCAGCCCGGCGTTGTGCTGGTCGAGCCGACCCGCCACATGAAGGTCGTCGCTGGCAAGGTCGCCGCGCATGCAGGCGCCGCCATCATCCCCGACGTCATCGAGTTCGCCGACGGCGTCGCCACCGACATGTACTTCGGCGGCGTGGGCATGAAGAAGCAGAAGGCCACGGGCACCGCGTTCTACGGCGTGGGCACCGGCGTGTTCGCCGACGCTCAGGCTTCTGGCGCAAACGCTACCGAGGAACTCGCTTGGGTTGCCCCGGCCAAGGCCATCAAGCTGGTTTCTTCCACCCCGATCGAGAAGTCGGGCGTTGACCTGAACAAGGCTGACGTCGTCGTGGCCGCCGGCCGCGGCTTCGGCGCTGAGGAAGACCTGCAGATGGCTCGCGACCTGTGCGACAAGGTCGGCGGCGGCCTGGGCTGCTCCCGTCCCCTCACCGAGGGCGTCAACTGGCTGCCCACCGAGCTGTACGTCGGTGTTTCCGGCCTCATGCTGTCCCCGAAGGTCTACATCGCTGCCGGCATTTCCGGCCAGATGCAGCACATGGTTGGCTGCAACCGCGCCACCACGCTGTTCGCGATCAACAAGGACAAGAACGCTCCTATCTTCAAGCAGTGCGACTACGGTCTGGTCGGCGACATCAAGACTGTCCTGCCCGCGCTTGTCGCTGCTCTGTAAGACGTCTTAAGATGTTCTGATTCGGCGCGGGCGAAATCCCGCGCCGTTTTTCTATCGCTTTCAAGGAAAGGAAGAGTCAATGGCAGACTTCGACGCGATTGTCGTCGGCTCTGGCTGCGCTGGCTCCATTGCCGCTTACGAGATCGCCAAGGCCGGCAAATCGGTTTTGGTCGTCGAGCGCGGCAACTTCGCCGGTGCCAAGAACATGACGGGCGGCCGCATCTACGGCCACTGCCTGCGCGCCGTGTTCCCCGACAACTTCGACGAGATTCCGTTCGAGCGCAAGGTTTCGCACGAGCGCATCTCGCTGATGTCCCCCACGTCCAACTTTACGGTCGACTTCTCGTCTGAGGACCTTCTCAAGGACGGTCAGGAGTCTTACACCGTGCTGCGCGCGCCCTTCGACCAGTGGCTCGCCGAGCAGGCCGAGAACGCTGGCGCCGAGTATATCTGCGGCATCGCCGTCGAGAAGCTCATCAAGGACGAGAACGGCAAAGTCGTAGGCATCTTCGCCGGCGAGGACGAGATCACCGCCGACGTCGTCGTGCTGTGCGACGGCGCGAACTCGCTTCTGGCCGAGCAGGCCGTGGGCGCCAAGCGTCCTCCGGCGTCCCAGATGGCCGTCGGCGTGAAGGAGGTCTACGAGCTTCCCGAAGAGGAAATCGAGAAGCGCTTCCAGTGCCAGCCCGGCGAGGGCGCGGCATGGCTGTTCGCCGGTGACGCCACCCACGGGTCCTTCGGCGGCGGCATCATCTACACCAACAAGGACTCCATCTCTATCGGCATCGTCGCGGGCGTCGAGGCCACGGCCAATGGCGACGTTCCCGTGTACCAGATGCTCGAAGACCTCAAGAACCGCCCGGAGGTCGCTCCCGTGCTCAAGGGCGCGAAGTGCGTCGAGCATTCCGGCCACCTGGTTCCCGAAGGCGGCATCACCACGATGTCCGAGCTCATCGCCGACGGCGTTATGATTGCCGGCGACAACGCCACCATGTGCGTTAACCTCGGCTACACCGTGCGCGGTATGGACTACGCCGTGGCCGCCGGTCAGATGGCTGGCCAGGCCGCTGTGAAGGCCCTCGATGCTGGCGACACCTCCAAGGCCGGCCTGCAGTGCTACGTCGACGCTCTGGAGAACTCCTTCGTCATGAAGGACCTGCGCCAGTTCAAGAACGTCCCCAACTTCATGGAGCACTTCGATCGCATGTTCTGCGGCTACCCCGAGATGATCCGCGACATGATGAACACCATGTTCGTCGTCGACGGCAGCCCGGTGCAGCCCATGAAGAAGTCCATGATGCCCATCGTCAAGGGCGTCGGCTTCATGAACCTGTTCAAAGACGTCAAGGGAGCGATGAAGGCACTATGAGCGACATCAAATTCTCGGTGAACGTCGACGAGTACCTGTCCCTGAACAAGTACGAGGTCGACGAGTCCAACGCGCACATCGAGCTCGTGGACGACCCCTCCGACGAGGAGTTCGACAAGCTGATTCTGGTGTGCCCGGCGGCGCTGTACAAGCGCGATGAGGACGGCAAGAAGTCCTTCGACTACGCCGGCTGCCTGGAGTGCGGCACCTGCCGCATCGCCTGCGGCGACACCATTATCAAGAAGTGGGAGAACCCGCAGCCGACGATGGGCGTCGAGTACCGTTTCGGCTAAGCTGAGCGCGTTGACATATACATGATAGGGAAGGGGCCTTAGGGCCCCTTCTTTTGTGTTCGGTCAAAGGGGTAGTCCCTTGACTTATGAAACGCAGGCTTTGCTCTCGCATCCGTCGTGTGGGACATTTTCCTCAGGGGCGGCTGTCCCACCGCAGCGTCTGGAACGTTGCGGTGGGCAGATGTAGAGGAAAACGAATCCCAAAGCCCATTAAACATAAATCGACCCCTGAGAATTGATCTCAGGGGTCGATTCGAATACCTGCTGACTACTTGAAGTGCTTACGCGTTAATTACTGTTTTTTGCTGCGGGGGGGGGTAGGCTTTTCGCTGTCCCTATGCATGTTGATGTAGTCGAGCAGTTCGCTGCGCTTGTGGACGTTCATTTTTGCATAGATGTGGCGGATGTGGGTCTGCGTGGTGTAGGGGCTGATGACGAGCTTCTTTGACACATTGTCAACCGTGTAGCCACGTGCGACCAGCTTCAAAATCTCGCCCTCTCGTTTGGACAGCTTGAATTCGGCGATAACCGCGTCACATACCTCTTCGAGATCGTTCACGGTGGCAGGCGCCATGGTGACCCTGACGATTTCGCTCTCGTTGCGCACCAAGGGGATAAGCGCGGTGGCGACCACGCATATAAGCAGCAGCGACGTGGGATTCACGAGGCTCTCGGAAACCATGGGCATATCCTCGTATGCAACGGCCCAGAATTCACCGATGGCGAATCCGAGACGCACAACGGCGCTCGATGCGCAAAATGCCAAAACGGGCGCGAAATATCCCTTGGTTGAAAGAGTGCCGAAATACGAGATGATGAACACCTCGAATATGCCCGCAAGAATAACGCACAGGGTGAATGCAATCGTGTTGAGGGATACGATTTCGCTTGCGAAAATTGCAATTGCGACGATGGTAGACAGCATGAAGTAGGGCAGCAGCTTGTATGCCGCTTCGGTGCTCTTGGAGAACTTCGCGCCAAGCGCGATGACGATGCACAAAAGCGCTGCGCCCGCCATTCCGACAGGGTATGCCGCGTCGCCGGTCATGATATTTTGCTCGGGTACGATGGCGATGGTGTAGTAGCACGCCAGGCATGCGCAGCACAGCGATGCTGAGATTGCGAGTGTTGACCGATAGGTTTTTCTGCGTATCGCCTTCGGAAGCAGTGCTGGGAATTCCGCATTTTCGAGGTGCTTTGATTCATAGAAATAGACGTACGCGCACGCGACGGGAATAATCGCGACGAAAATGTTCGATGCAGGCGTAGGCAAAATCTCGGTCATAATCATGCTGAAGAGCATCACGGTGCCGTAGACGAGGGCGAATTTCTTTAATGTGAAGGTAGACCGTTTGCGGGCGTGAAATTCGCCCCATGCGGCCCATATAAGCGTATTCGCGATGGCGAAGAGAATCGGGAACACGACCCACACCATGACGGGCGATGTCGCCACCGGCTCGACGATGGTGAACAAGACGGTGCCCAAAGACAGCGCGCCGGCTGACGCCCATACGATGGCGGGGTGCTCATATATATTGATGCGACGCAGCGCGATGGGCGCTAGAAGGAACGTAAGCGCCGAGAACGCCAACGACAGAAGCCACGAGTAAATCATCATGCGGCCCATAAGCGGCGCGCACGTGAACACGCTCGGCGAGAACCACAGGCAGTAGAACCACGCCAAAGCGAGGCTCAGGCCAAGGTAATGCATCCCCACCGCATCCCTTTTTTCTGCTGATTCCTCGCCGTTGCCGAATAGCGTGGGCATATTCATGCGCTGCTCCCATCTCTCCCCGGTGTTCGCGACGGTTCCCCTTAATCCATCGCTTGGGCCTATCGAACAATACATAAACATAGGCCATCTCTATGTAAAACAGCATAAATCGCCCCGATTATACCTGCATCACTCGAAATTAAGTATGTCCTCATCAGGCACTAGCGAGTTTGCTAGTAAACATCGATTCATGGCCATCGCGCGATACCGAACCTCACTAATCCGTCACAAAATGCAAGCCATCTGGTCGTTGGGCCCTCTGGGGAACCGAGGCGACGGGCGCAAGCCCAAAGCGCTGAGGGACGAGGACCCAAAACGGCATTCATCCCTTGGAAGGAGGCGGAATTCGCGGGCTTAAGGGGCCTATCCGATTTCACGCCGCGCATACCGTGCGGCACGCGTCTCGCAAGTTCTTATGAAGTCCTTGGCTCTTTTGATTCAGGCGGGCCTGGAAAACGATCAAGAACTTCATAAGCAAGGAGAGGGGCGCTCGTACCGGAAAGCCTTCCCGGGCTTTCGAAGGTTAACGAGAAAGGGAAAACAAATGTCCATTCTTGCTAAGAGCAAGGGCGAGGTGACCTACAAGGACCTCACGGGTATCCACAAGTGGTTCCTGATCATCCTCATCTCGATGGGTTCCTCCATCGTCTACACGCCGATGTATTTGAAGGGCGTCTTCTACGACCCCTTGATGACGGCTTTGAATTGCACCAACGCCGACCTCGGCGCAATGGTGTCGTTCTACGGCATCGTGGCCCTTATCTGCTACCTGCCTTCTGGCATCGTGGCCGACAAGTTCCGCATGCGCACCCTGGCGTGGGTCGGTTTCGCGGGCACCGCGATTCTCACCTTCCTGTACGCCATGCTTCCCTCCATCCAGATGTGCTACGTGCTGTTCGGCGGCATGGGCATCACTTCGATTCTCATCTGGTGGGGCACGCGCTTCAAGGTTATTCGCCTGTGCTGCGAAGAGGACGAGTATCCGGCCCGCATCGGCGTTTCTTACTCCATCTACGGTGTTGCCGGCCTTGTTATTGGCATGATCAACGTTGCCATCGTGGCCGCCATTCCCGATTCCACGCTGGCTATGCAGTCGGTCATCGTCTTCCTGGGCGTGCTCATCTCCATTCTGGCTGTGTGCGCGTTCGTCTTCATTCCCGATTTCAAGGGCGAGATCAACAAGGATGCCAAGCTGTTCAGCCTCGCCGATGTCGTTGAGGCCGTTAAGACCCCGGGCGTTCTGTGGGCTTGCCTCGGTTACTTCTGCGTGTACTGCGTCTACCAAGGCGCTACTTACACCACCCCGTACCTGTCTCAGGCGCTGGGAACCGACGCCAACGTCGTGAACGTCGTCGGCCTCATCCGCACCTACGGCATCGGCCTTTTGGCTGGCCCGATTATCGGCGCCATCGCCGCGAAGGCCAAGTCTTCCAAGACCATCATGGGCTGCTTCGTTCTGGCCATTGTGGTTCTGGGCGCCTTCATCATCCTGCCGCAGGATCCCGGCATGTCCATCATGGCTTCCTGCTTGGTCGTCGTGTTCGGCTTCGCCACCTATGGCGCATTCTCCATCGGCTCTTCGCCGCTGTCCGAGCTGGGCATCCCGATGCGCATCTTCGGCACCGCCGCTGGCATCCTGTCCGTCATCGGCTTCCTGCCCGACGTGTTCATCCACACCTGGTACGGCTCGCTGATCGACGCCTCCGGCAATGCCGCGTTCAGCCAGATCTTCGGCTTCGAGATCATGTTCGCCGTCTTCGGCATCCTGTTCCTCTTCATGTGCATCCGCGCTACGAAGAAGCACGCTGCCGCCAAAGCTGCCGAATAGGCAGTAAGCACCTTGCGCGCCGGCCCAGTTCCCACAAAGGCCGGCGCGATCCAAGCCCCTTATGGCCGGCGACTACGCTGGCTTCGCGCGGGGCGATCGGCTCAGCCTGCGCCCCGCGCCATTTCCCGATAAATCTTGAAAGGATTGAACGTGGAAAACAAAGTCGATCCAATGCCCCTCATGAACGACCAGATGAAAGCCGTCCTCCAGAAGTCGGCCGAGCTTGCCGGCGATGCCTTCGTCACCGACGTGGGATTCGCCGAGATGCGCGAGAACTACGTGCGCGAGCGCCGCTTCTGGAACGAGGGCGGCCCGGCTATGGCGCAAACCGTCGAGCGCACGTTCGACGGCCCCATGGGCGAGTTCGTGGCTCGCTACTATTACCCTGCCGAAGCCGAGAAGCTTCCCGTGATCGAATTCATTCACGGCGGCGGCTTCGTGGTGGGTAGCCCCGACACCCACGACCGCGTGTGCCGCATTCTTGCGGAAAAGACCGGCGCGGTTGTCGTGAGCGTCGACTACCACCTTTCCCCCGAGTCGAAATACCCCACGAACATCCAGGAATGCGTGATTGTCGCCAAGCACCTGCACGAGCACGGCTCCGAAGAGGGCATCGATGGCGACGACGTGTCGTTCGCCGGCGATTCGGGCGGCGCGGTGCTGTCGATGGCTTCGAACCTGTGGCTGCGCGACGAAGAGGGCGATAACTCCTTCGTGAAGAGCCTGCTTTTGTACTACGGCTTCTATGGTCTGCAGGATTCGATGTCGCAGCGCCTGTACGGCTGGGAAGTCGACGGCATGCGCAAGGAAGACCTCGACTACTACAACCAATGTTGGTTGAACGATCTGGCCGAGGATTCCAAGAAGCCCTATGTGGATATGTTCCACAACGACCTGGCGACCAGCATGCCCGTGTGCTATCTGGCCGCAGCCGGGCTCGACCCTCTGCGCGACGACTCCGAGCTCATGCATCGCGTGCTCGACGCCAATGGGGTGCGCAACCAATTCGAGGTGTTCGAAGGCGTGCTGCACGCGTTCGTGCACTACTCCCGCATGCTCGACGAGGCGCTTGCGTGCATCGAGCATTCCGCTGAATTCTGGAAGACCCGCCATCAGGCGTAACTTCAATCGGGCCTGTGCCCATCCAATTTCGTGCAATTCCGGCAACGCTGGATTTGAGTGTAACCAACAAGGAGGTTCTCGATGGATTTCAATCTGACCGACGAACAAGAGCTCATCGTCGCGTCCTATCGCGACTACATGGAGAGCGAGAACTGGGAGACGTACTTCCACGAGTGCGACGAGAAGCATGAGTACCCGCTGCGCTGGGCCAAGGGTCTGTGCGACCTCGGCTTCGACCGCATCATGCTCGACGAAGAGCATGGCGGCCTTGGCCTGGAAGAGCCCATCACCACGCTGATGGCCATCTACGAGGTGCTCGGCCAGTACGGCGCGCCCACCTATGTTCTGTACTTGCTCACCGGTTATAACACCATCGTTCGCGAGGGCACCGAGGAGCAGATCGAGAACTGCCTGAAGTATCTGGGCACCGGCGAGCAGGTTGTGAACTCCGCGTGCACTGAGCCGGGCGCTGGTTCTGATGTGTCGGGCCTGGTGACCACATACAAGCGCGAGAACGGCAAGATCTACCTGAATGGCACCAAGACGTTCATCACCTCTTCGAAGGGCGTGAAGTATCTCATCATCATGTGCCGCGACGCCGACAACCCGGACACCATTTCCGAGTTCATGGTCGATATGTCCAAACCGGGCATTTCGCTGTCGCCGCTCACCAAGCTGGGCCTGCGCATGGATTCCTGCTGCGAGGTCTACCTCGACAACGTTGAGCTTGAAGAGAAAGATTTCTTCGGCAAAGAGGGCAACGGTTTCAACCGCGGCGTGTCCGACTTCAACTTCGAGCGCTGGCTCGTGGCTGCGTGCGACTACGGCACGGCTATCTCGGCATTCGAGGATGCCGCCAAGCACGCGTGGCAGCGCGTTGCCTTCGGCAAGCCGGTCGCTCGCTTCCAGTTGAACTCCATGAAGTTCTGCAACATGGCCATCAAACTCGACTCCATGCGCAACATGCTCTATGAAGCTGCCTGGAATGCCGACAAGAACCTTGGCGGCGACGTTGACGCCGGCCAGGCCGCCATGTGCAAGTACTACTGTGCAAACGCTTCGTTCGAGGTTGTCGACGACGCCATGCAGGTCATGGGCGGCATCGCGGTCGCCTCTGAGCATCGCATCAACCGCATCTGGCGCGACCTGCGCGTCGACCGCGTTTCGGGCGGCACCGACGAGATGATGATCCTCACCGCGTCGAAGAACGCTATCAAGGCATATCGCGGGTAATTATTTCGCCTGCCTTCCGGCAGGCTAAATCGCTCGACGCTGCGAGGCGCCGAGGCGCATCGCCTAGCCCCTTGTTTGGGGCGCGGCGCGGCCCTTAGGCCGCTTGGCCCCAAGGCGGGGCTATTCGATACACCTCGGCGTCTCTCGCTTACTTTTCATCCACCTATGAGTTTTTCTTTATAGAGGAGATTATAATGGCTGCCATTCCTACTGAAAAACCGCATTTCGGCGTTCTCGATGACGTCAAGATCGTTTTCGCCGCCATGGAAGAGGCGATTCCCCGCGCGTGCAACATCATGGGCGACTGGGGCGCCGACGTCACCTGGCTCGAGAACACCGGCTATGGCGACACCGTGCGCGACGCGAAAAACGCCGCCCAGGCCGAGCGCCGCAACTGCCGCTCCGTGCAGCTGAATCAGTTCACCCCCGGCGGCAAGCAGGTTCTGCTTGACATGCTGAAAGACACCGACATCTTCTTCGAGTCGTCCAAGGGCGGCACGTGGGACCGCAAGGGCTTCACCGACGAGGACATGTGGGCGGTCAACCCGAAGCTCGTCATCGTGCACTGCTCCGGCTTCGGCAAATACGGTGAGCCCGACCGCGTCAAGCGCGCGGCCTATGATGGCACCGTTGGCCCCTATGCCGGCTTCACCTGCCAGAACGGCACTCCCGATCAGCCGATGATTACCATGCCATATTCAGGCGACTACATCAATTCGTACCTGCTGATCGGCGCATCGCTTGCGGCTCTGCGCAAGGCCGAGCGCACCGGCAAGGGCGAGAGCATCGACTGGGCGATGTACGAGGGCATCATGTACATGAGCCAGTATTTCATGGTCGACTACCTCAACGACGGCATCGTGTGGCCCCGCGCCGGCGCCCGCAACCAGAACCTGTGCGGCATCGGCGTGTACAAGTGCTCCGACGGCTTCATCGCGGTGAACCTGTTCGGCATCCGCCAGAACAAGTGGATTATCGAGGAACTCGGTTTGGGCGAGCATTGGGGCACTCCCGAGTTGCCCGAGGACACCGCTTCGCTGTGGCTGTCGATGCCCATCGCCCAGGAATTCGAAAAGCGTTTCGAGGCGTGGCTGCTCGAGAAGAAGCGTCTCGACGCCGAGGCCATTCTGGCCGAACACGCCATTGCGGCGCAGATTGTCTACGAATTCGAAGACATGGTGAAAGACCCGCACATGGCCAAGCGCGGCAACTTCGTCGAGTGGCAGACCAAAGACGGCGAGACGTTCAAGGGCCTGTCGCCGATGCCTCGCTTCGAGCAGACCCCTGGTCAAATTTGGCGTCCGATGCCCGGCAAGGGCGGCGACACCTTCGACGTGCTTACCAAGCTCGGCTATACGCCCGAGCGCATCAAAGAGCTCGAGGAAGAGGGCGCTATTCGCTGCGGTGAGAACTAAGCGGGATTTCGCGAATCTGATCGCGATGTGATTTCGAATGTGGCCCGCCATCGTGCGGGCCACATTTCCAAGTTGGGGAATTTGGGGAGAGAACGGACAAGACGCATGGCAACCATCGTGGGAAACCAGAATCTTTCTGATATGTGGAATTGGCTCGCCGAGCACCGCGGCGCGCACACGTTCCTCGAATTCCATGGCAAAGATGGCTCGCAACGCGATTTCACGTATGCCGAATTCGACTCATATATAAATCGCGTCGCGAACCTGCTTTCGTCTGCCGGCGTGCGCCCTGGCGAAAACGTGGGCGTGCAGCTGTACAACAGCCCCGAACATATAGCCTGCTGCATGGCGTGCGCGAAAATCGGCGCCGTGGCCGTGCCTATCAACATGCAGCACACGCTTGCCGAGTGCGTGTACGTGTTCGAGAAATGCGACATTTCGGTGCTTGTTGCCGAGCCCGATTGCCAGTGCTACTACTGCGGGGGCGTGCAAAGCTGCATCGCCGGGCCGGGTGACGGCGACCCCTATGCCATGCCCACGCTGTTCATCGCGCATGCGGCGGGCAGCGAGCTGTTCGCACAAAGCCGCGATTTCGATGCTGAAGTGGCCGCGCAAAGCGACAAGCTGGCCGCATCGGTCGATATCGACCCGCTCGATACCGCGATGATCATTTTCACCTCGGGCACCACGAGCGACCCGAAGGGCGTCGAGCTGACGCATGCGAACATGCTGTATGGCGGCTATTACGGCGATTGGCAATGCAACCTTTCCGCCGAATCGCGCATGCTCACCACCATGCCGGCGTTTCATTCCAATTTCCAAACAGCGGCGCTCATGCCAGTGCTCACGGCGGGCGCGACGCTCGTGTTCGTGGAGAAATACAGCGCGACTCGCTATTGGTCGCAGGTGCGCGAATTCCGCGCCACAGCGTTGCAGCTTGTGGCCATGATGGCGCGCACGCTTATGCTGCAGCCCCAGGTCGAAGGCGAGCGCGACCATTGCGTGAAGTCGGTGCAGTATTACCTCGCCATCGATGAGGGCGAAAAAGACGCCTTCGAGCAGCGCTTCGGCGTAATGCTGCAGAACTGCTACGGGCTTACCGAATCGGTGTGCTGGGTGACCACCGACTTGCCATATGGCGAGCGCCGCTGGCCGAGCGTGGGCCGCGCTGGCCTGGGCTATGACGTGCGCGTGGTGGGCGAAAGCGGCGAGAAGCTCGGCCCGGGTCAGGTTGGCGACATCGTGTTTCGCGGCAAGCCGGGCGTCACGCTGATGAAGGGCTACTACCGCGACGGGGCGGCTACCGAGAAATGCCTGGATTGCAAAGGCTGGATGAGCTCGGGCGATAAGGGCTATTTCGACGAAGGCGGCTGGCTGTATTTCGTCGATCGCAAGTCGAACATGATCAAGCGCGCCGGCGAGAACATTTCGGCATCCGAGGTCGAAGAGGTGCTGGCGGGCTTTCCCGGCATCGCCGAGGCGGCGGTGATTGGCGTGGACGACCCCATTCGCGACCAGGCCGTGAAGGCGTTTCTGGTATTCGAGCCGGACGCTTCCGCCGATGTGGAGGCTGTGATTGAACATTGCCGCCGCAATTTGGCCGATTTCAAGGTTCCCACCATCGTCGAAGTGGTTGAGGAGCTTCCGCACACAAGCGTCGGCAAGTGCGCGAAGAAGCTTCTTCATTAATCGGGCTGACGGGCCGGAAGGGGAGGACATGGCTATTTCAACCGAGATCGTAGGCAAGACGTTCGGGCCTTTCGTGAGGGACTACACGTTCAAAGACCTGGAGATTTGCGCTTTGGGGTGCGGCGCGGGCTGGGACGGCCGCGTCGATTTGGAGTACGTGAACGAGGGCGACGCGAAAAACCCGCACGTGGCCGTGCTGCCGATTTTCGCGGTGCCTTTGACGGTGAACGAGGAAATGACGACGACGCTCGACTACGGCTTCGACTACTCGGGCTCGCTTCATTACGGCATTGATGTGCGCTTCCATGCGCCGTTCAAGATGGCCGACCGCATCGAGACGTACGTCACTCAAGAGGCCATTTGGGACCGCGGCGAAGGCCGTGGCTCGCTGTCCAAGCAGGTGGGCAAATCGTATTCGGCCGACGGCACGCATCTGTGTACGGTCGATACATACGACTGCTGCATCTACGACGGCGGATGGGGCGGCGAGCGCCCGCCGAAGGATTCAGTGGAATACCCCGACCGCGAGCCCGATTGCGCCTACGAGGAAATTTATGGCTACAACTGGCCGTTGATCTACCGCCTGATGGGCGATTGGCACCAGCAGCATATCGATTGGGCCTACACCGAGCAAACCGGGCTCGAACGCCCCATCGCGCATGGCGTGAGCAGCGCCGGCGTGGCGATGCGCCATCTCATCTCGCTGCTGTTCCCAGGTCACCCCGAGGTCATGACGCGCTTCAAATGCCGCTTCACCTCGCCGGTACTTCCCGGTACGCGCTTGCGCACCATCGCGTGGAAAATGGGCGATGGCCAGGCGAAATTCCGCATGGTGAATGCCGATCATCCCGATGCGAAGCCGTTTTTGAACCACGGCATCGTCGAGTGGAACCCCGACGCGTTGTAGCGGCTTTTCTTGAGCAAACGTTGCGCCTCCCGCCGAACCGGCGCGGGGCGCCGTTGATAGCACTGGTTTAAAAAAAGGAGGCTTATATGAGCGAAGTGAAGAAAAGCACGCAGGTGGTAAGCCCGCCGGCCGACGGCGGCGATGCGGCTCGCGAAGAGATTCTGCACCAGGCGAGCCCCGACGCGCGCACGCAGCGCGCCTATGTGGAGGAACATGGCAAGTGGTCGGCCGAACGGTTTGCCGCTTCGGTCAAGCGCAAGGCGAAAAAGACCATCGACGACGTGGCCATGACGCCGTTTCTGCGCAAAATCGCGATTTTCTCGAGCGGCGGGTCGTTTTTGGACGGCTATGTGTTGTCGCTCATCGGCGTTGCACTCACGCAAATCACGCCCATGTTCAACCTTACTGCGCCCGAATCGGCCGCCATTGGCGCGTCGGTCATGCTTGGCATTCTGGTAGGTACTATCGTTGGCGGCTACCTTACCGATGCCATCGGGCGAAAGAAAATGTTCATAATCGATTTGGTCGCGATTGCCCTCTTCTCGATTCTGAGCGTTTTTTGCACCAACCCGTGGGAACTCGTCGCGGCGCGCTTCTTCATCGGCGTGTTCGTGGGTGCCGACTATCCCATTGCCACTTCGCTTATCGCCGAATTCACGCCCAAGAAACACCGCAGCGTGTCGATGGGCATGGTGTCGGCGGCGTGGTATTTGGGCGCCACGGTGGCGGCGTTCGTGGGCTACTTCCTGTATTCGGTACCCGATGGCTGGAAGTGGATGCTTGGCTCGGCCGTGATTCCCTGCGTCATTTTGCTGGTTGGACGGCATGATATTCCCGAATCGCCGCTGTGGCTGGCCAAGAAGGGACGCAAGGCCGAGGCGGACGAAATCGTGCATCGCGTGTTCGGCTACGACGTGGAGCTTGAGCCCGAAGAGGAACAGCCGAAGACGTCGCTGAAGACGCTGCTGCATTCCGGCTATATGAAGCGCATGGTATTCATGGGCGTGTTCATCCTGTGCCAAGTGGTGCCGATGTACGCGATTTACACGTTTGGCCCCGACATCATGAACGCGTTCGGTCTAGGCGAGGGGCAGGAATCCATCCTCGGCGAAGCAGCCGTGAGCTTGTTCTTCCTCATTGGCTCGATTCCGGCGATGTTCTGGTTGAACTCCATGGGGCGGCGCAAGCTGCTGCTCGTGAGCCTGGCTTTCATGGCCGTGGGCCTTACCGTTTTGGGCGTGTGGCCCGATGCGCCGATTTATATCGTGATTATCGCATTCGGCTTGTACGCGTTTTTCAGCGGCGGTCCGGGCATTTTGCAGTGGCTGTATCCCAACGAGCTGTTCCCGACCGAGGTTCGCGCGTCGGCGGTGGGCATCGCCATCGGCTTTTCGCGCATCGGCACGATTATCTCGACGTATGGCACGCCGATGTTCCTCGCCGCATTCGGCGTAGGCCCCACGATGCTCGTGGCGGCGGTGCTGGTAATCGCGTGCTTGGCCATGTCGTGGTTCATCGCGCCAGAAACCAAGGGTAAATCGTTGGCTGAAACCAGCTCGCTCGAGGGAATCGAAACGGTTCGCAAGGTGCGTTAGCGCATGAATAAGGTGTTTTCGAACCCGGACGTGTGGTGCGTTCGGGTTCCTTTCGTTAATTTGGGCGAAGGCGAGTCGAACTGCTACATCGTGCGCGATGGCGACGCATGCATGGTTGTCGATCCAGGTGCCGCGAGCCGGGAAGGCATGGATCGCGTGCGTGCGGGGCTGGCGAGCCTTGGCATCGAGCCGGGGATGTGCGACGTGTTTCTCACGCACACGCATTTCGATCATGCCGAAGCGACACGGTTTCTGTTTCCAGAAGGCACGCGCATATATATGTCGCGCGTTGGCTTTGACGAACGCGAACCGGCGCGGGCCGAAGCCGCGCGCATGAGGTTCGTCGAGCGGATGGTTGCCATGGACGCGGCGGCGGAAGACGCCGAGGCGTACTCGCGCTGCGACTTTGAACCCACGGTACTTCCCGATGGGCTGTTCGATTACCGATTCTTGGTTGATGGCGATGCGGTGCGTGTCGGACGTTTCGCGTTCGGCGTGGTTGAAACCCCGGGGCATACGCTCGACCACCTATGCCTTGTTGGGCGGGATGGCGCCCCGTCGTTCACGGGCGATGAAGTACTGTTCGGCACCACGCCGTGCGTGGACGCGCCGTACGGCGACGAGGACGCGCTGGGCCTGTATCTGGAAAGCTTGGATGCGGCCGGCCCGCGCGGGGTGTGGATGCGTCGCGTGAGCTGGGTTCTTCCCGGCCACGGCGACGGCTTCGACGGCGAGACGTTGCGCGCGCGAGCCGCCGAAATTCGCGAGCGCAAGCTGTCGCATTGCGAACGTTTGCGCGAGCTGGAGCAGGCTAATCCCTTCCTAAACGGCGAACAGCTCGCGCGTCGAGCCCTCACACGCAAAGGCGAAGCCGCATGGCACGCCGCAACGCCCATGTCGCGCTACTACACCCTGCTCGAAGCCTACATCAGCCTCCGTCACCTCCATGGGTCAAAGGGACAGTCCCTTTGACCCATGGAGGGCCTCTCGTGTTATTATTAATAGTGCTAAGTATTTTCGTAGAAATACATTGGGGCATGGTGTTGTGATGTGAACTACATAAGGGAATTCGAAATTGTTCCAGAAGAGGGCGGGTATATGGCGTATCCGTTTGGGATCGAGGGTTCAACCGAGGGCGAAACGGTTTTGGAAGCGGTCAGCATGGCTATGGACTGGCTTCGCCTTATGGCTCTTGACGAATTGGAGCAAGGGCGTGAACTCGCGCAGGGCGAAATTGGGAACGAGCCTGTTCGCGGCGGCCGCGTTTTCGCGGTGGCGATTTCCGCCGACATTGCCGACGTTCCCGCGGTAACGGCGGCCGAGGCCGCTCGAATGCTTGGCGTGAGCACGGCCCGTGTGGCACAACTTTGCTCTGCAGGCGAGTTGAACTCGTGGAAGAAGGGCGCTTCGCGCATGGTTTCGCTCGACAGCATTGATATGCGCCTGGCTCAACATCCCAAGGCAGGGAGACCGAAGTCGTTGCAGGCGTGACCTGGGTCAAAGGGACAGTCCCTTTGACCCATTTTCGTTCAGCATTGCGTCAAGAAACGGGCAAGGTTTTGCTTGTAACATTGCGCTGCTTTATCGGGCGACGAAAGGGGTGCAATGGTTCGGCAGCAAAGGCTTGGATGCGAATCGAACATATATCACGTTGTGGCGCGAGGGGTGGGGCGTCAAATCATCTTCGAAGACGACACCGATCGCTTTAAATTCCTCGGGTATCTTAGGGAATTTGGGGAGTCGGGGGTGATTCTTCACGCATGGTGCCTGATGGACAACCATATTCATTTGCTTGCTCGGGGACCGATTGCTACGATTTCTTCTTCCATGGGATTGCTGTTGGGGTCGTATGCCCAGCGGTTCAACCTTCGTCACGGCCGAGCGGGGCATCTTTTTCAAAATCGGTTCGATAGCGAATGTGTCGAGAGCGATGCGTATTTCCTTACGGTCGTTCGGTACATTCACCAGAACCCTCTTAAAGCTGGTTTGGCAACGAGCTGCGCGTATCGTTGGAGCAGCTATGCGGAATATTTCGGACATGCGGGAATCTGCGATACTTCTTTTGCGCTTGGTATGCTGGGCGGTCGCGAGGGTTTTAAGTCTTTCCATGAATGTCTCCCTGATGAATCGTGCCTTGACATTCGTTCGGGGCGTTCAAAGACACGCGGACTTTCCAACGAGGAAGCGCTGCTGACTGCCCAAGAAATTGTTGGCGTGGACGGCCTTGCGGCTGTTGCTGCCTTTGAAAGAAGCCGTCGCGATGGGCTTTTGCGGCGCATGTGTCAAGCCGGTTTGACCATTCGTCAAATCGAGCGCTTCACCGGTATTCCAAAAAGTACCGTCCAACGAGTGAATTCTGGGTCAAAGGGACAGTCCCTTTGACCCATTTCGGTATTGATCGATAGGCTTGCCCGATTCGTCGCGCCAATCCGTCCAACCGTTCGATGAATGAGCGAGGACTACATATCTCGCCGTGGAAGGCGATGCGCATGTGACGTCTTGGGTGAGGATGCCATTGACTATGGGCGCGTTTCTGCGTGCCTCAGACAACCATTGGTCTGGATTTGTGTCGAGGCACCGGTTCCGGCCTTGATGGTGAAGGCGCCGCTTTGACTGTCATCTGCGCCTGAACAAGCCCGACGCTCTTAACTTTGCGGTGCATATGATATACGTCATCGGGAATGCATGACCAGTCGGACTTGAGTGAGCGCTCCTCCGTGGCTTGGTCAAAGACGGCTTCTTTCGATTCAAACACGGGGTAGATTTGTCTGCCTTCGAAGGATGACAGCAACTGGATGACGAGGTCGATATCGAGCGCGAAAAGCTTAGAGCCGGAAACACGCGATTTTGAGAATATGTCATCAATCAATGCTTCTTTTTCGTCGTAATCGTCGACTTCTATGGCGAAGCGGCGCTTGAGTCTGCCGACGTTGAAGTAGCCATTGCGCTCGAGGTTTTACATGCGTTGTTCGAAGTTCTGGCAGCCTGTCTTTCCGATTTTTCCCAGTCCGGGAACGACTGTTGTCATTGCGTAGATGATGCCTTTGGACATGAGCGACCGCCTTTCGGGTTGGTAGAGCTATATTGGCGTACGGGTTGAACGAATAGGCGAGCAGCGGGGCATGGCCGTCTTGGACGGTGTAAATATCATGATGCTTCGCGCCGTGAGACCAAAGTGGGTCAAAGGGACTGTCCCTTTGACCCAAAATGCCTTGTGAAATTCCCGCGTAGAGGCGTTTCGTTTGGTATACTGCAACGGTTGCATTTACCCAGGGCCTTGTTTCCACGCACCACCTGCATGGATTCGCGGCATTGGGCGTACACGCGAAAGCGGCTCGCAACGGCCGCGCGATGGCACCTTGCGTGCCAAGAAAGGTGGAGCAATGACTGCAACCACTCGTTCTATCGACAAAGAGACTGTCAAGGCCCTCATCGCCGAGTACGGCAAAGGCGAAGGCGATTCCGGTTCCGCCGAGGTTCAGGTCGCCATCATGACGCACCGCATCAAGCACCTCACCGAGCACCTGAAGGAGCACAAGAAGGACAACCACACTCGCCGTGGCCTCATGCAGCTCATCGGTAAGCGTCGTCGCCTGCTGAAGTACATCAAGAACCGCGACATCGAAGAGTACCGCGCGCTCATCAAGAAGCTCGGCATTCGCGACAACATCTAAGTCTTGCATGAAGCCCGCTTTGGCGGGCTTTTGCAGTTATAAAGCGGTCGGGCAGGGCAGGGGCCCCGCCTGCTCGCGAGGGGCATGAAGAGCGTGCTCCCGAAGAAGAAGAGAAAGAAGAACTTTCTACATGGAAAAGATCGTCGAGAGCTTCGAGCTGTACGGCAAGAGCTACCGCCTGGAAACCGGCGAGCTGGCCAAGCAAGCCACCGGCGCTGTGCTGGTTACCCAGGGCGAAACCACGTGCCTGGTGACGGCCGTCGTCTCCAAGGAGCAGAAGGACTACGACTTCTTCCCGCTGACCGTCGACT
>ERZ808240.2160-NODE-2160-length-22303-cov-6.362460_pt1 | contig 22303 bp, 14 predicted proteins | sample MGYA00521084_ERZ808240 | MGnify/ENA primary metagenome ERZ808240 (study PRJEB31516, sample SAMN03275571) | gut metagenome | biome: mammalia-associated habitat; material: feces | host: Papio cynocephalus | place: Kenya | collected 2012-08-06 ...
TTCTCATGCCGTTAATTGCGGGATTCGGCATGTTAATTCACACTAAATCCCGCAGAACCATTTTTTACGAATAAATGATATATCTTTGCATTGTAATAAAAACATACAAACACTAAAAAATCTGATTATGAGAAAGGCTTTACTTTTTTCGGCTGCTCTTCTGGCAGTAGGTACAATGAAAGCACAGACAGCAAAAGACAATGGTTACACAGTTATTCCAGCTCCAGAAATTGGCGTGTCTAATCATGTTTTCTGTTTCGCCTAACGGCAGATTTGTAGAAGGATACACATTCCGATGGTACGAGCGAGGTCGTTGAGACAGGAATGACAAAAGGCATGACTTCCGACGGCAATTTTATTACTGGTGCTAAAATGGATGAAAGTGGTTTATACTGGAATGCAGTGTATTTCGACGGAAAGAATACAGTAGCTCTTCCGGAACCTACGACAAAATGGGCTGGATGGTCTTCCACTGATCCTATCCACTGATCCTAACGACCCCAACGTAATATTCGGAAGCTCTGCCGACTTCGTTTCCAGCGACAAATCCATTATTGCCGGATATGTCATTGCCCTTTGTCCACTTATCCTGCTGTAATATGGCGACAGAACAAAGATGGCAAAACATACTCTGTAGACTTCATCAGCCGCAACTATTTTTGCTCCAATCCTGACAATATCGGAACCGGCAGAAACGACTATGTTGCTTTCACATCAACAGCAATGAGCGAAAACGGGAAATGGCTTGCTCGCACTATTGCCAAATATGCAGATGACGGATGGGGAGCTATCTATGGCTTGGAAAGATACAACCTTGAAACAGACGAACTTGAAGAATACTGGTATGGTGAGTCTGTAGGCGAATGTCATTCTGCCTGTATTGCTAACGATGATACAATGACTGGCTGGAGCGGAAGATTCAACGAAGAGGAAAGTGCAATATGGAAAGCAGGAAGCGCAGAACCTCAATCTCTGTCTATTGCTTTTCCTGAAGTACAACAGTTTACTGAGTTCGATGCCATACGCGGGCATAAACCGTGTGCCATATCTGCAGATGGACGCTACATTGTTGGATATGGCTACTACAGCCGTACCAATGCAGAAACAGAAGCCACTACAGAGGGCTATGAATCATATATTTTTGATACCACAGCCAAAGGAGCTACTACAGCTATCAGTGCTGCACCAAACATCAGCAAGAAAACAGTAGAAAAAGTTGCCGCTGCTCGCTATGATTTGATCGGAAAAATGATGGACAGCAGGATTAAGGGCATCAACATCCTAAAACCTCTCACAGGCAAGGCCATTAAAATAATGGAAAAAATAAGGAAACTGTTTCACAATTTATGAAAAGAAACAACTATATATTTGGAACTTGAGTAAATAAACAAATCCGATGCTGCAAAAAATATAGCAACACTATATTTTTTCTATCTAAATTCAAGAAAAACAAAATATAGCAAATATAGTAATATTCAAAAAGCAAAATATTTAAAAAAGGAGGAACATACTAAAAGTTTTATTACAAGGAATAGAAACGCCTGATTTTGTCCACTTCTATTACTATCCTATAATAAACAGATGCCATTAAAACACCATTCTAATGCCATTCAAACGCATTAAAAGATAATTACTTTTCACTTTAGACAAGGTTCGACATTTTAATATCCAAAATAGGAAAAGAAAGTTTATCTTGTCCAATATCAAAAATAATTGTAACTTTGTAGGTTCTGAGAATAGGTATATAATAAGTTATTCAAGTGAATACTTGATTTAAATTCCTTTCTAACATATAAAAATGAACTATAAACAAGAAGAGATATGGAATATATGTCACAAGAAGGCTTTGATAAGATAGCCAATGAACTCAATCATCTGGAAAGTGTTGAGTTGCCACAAGTAAGAGATGCTATTTCTGAAGCACGCGACAAAGGCGATTTGAGTGAAAACTTTGAATATCACGCTGCCAAACGCGAGCAAGGACGTCTATTAGGTAGAATACGCTTTTTACAAAGAGTACTTGAAAATGCACGTGTTATAGATAAAGCACTATTAAAAAGTGATAGCATAGGATTATTAAGCAAAATTGAAATAACCAATATTGCCAACAATATGCGCATGAAATATACGATTGTCAGCCCGCATGAGGCTAATATGAGAGAAGGAAAGATATCTATTAAATCACCTATCGCACAAGCCTTAACAGGCAAAAAAGCAGGCGAAACTGTAGAGGTAAAAGTACCTGCCGGCACACTAAAACTACGTATAGAAAGCATTGAACTTTAATACTTCGCAAACTACATCTTAAAAAACGTCATTATACATAAAAGAGGTAAAAGCCATTATGACTTTTACCTCTTTTATGTATAATATAATATTAATTCTCTTTAGCTATACAACGCTATTAGAAGAATAAATAACGATTATCCTTTACATTTGCCTTAATGTAAAGTTCTTGCATAAAGTTTCCAGCATACTGAAGAGCTTTTTGCTTCAAGCGTTGCTCATACTCCTTTTCATTGAACTTAGCAGGACGGTTCTTTTTGCTTACCACCTGGAAGAGATAAACACCTGCATTACCCTTTACAGCATGTGCAGAGAACTTTCCTTGAGCTGTTGCAGAAACAGCGCCACTCAATGCAGGTTCGCTTGCACCAGTAGCCTGAACAAATACAGGAGCTGCAAATGTTACCTGATTAACTGTTGAAACTTGAGCGCCTTTAGCCTTTGCAGCAGCAACACTCTTCACTCCTGCAACTTTAGCCATAATCATTTCAGCTTTCTTGTCACGCATCACCTCTTGACGCACATAGTTTTTCACATTCTCATCATCCAAAGAGCGGTAACCTTTCTTATTAATTTTAGTTAATACCATTACTAATAAATGGTCATTGTTGCCACACTCGTAGAGAGGTGAAACTGTATTTTCTTTTGCATCATAAAGCCATTTCATTGCTTCACGAGTACCATGTATGCCTGCTACATAATGGTCTGAACTACGAACATCAGATGCTTCCATCACCTTATAGCCATATTTTGCAGCATGCTTTTGCATATTTTCAAGCGATTGATTCTCGCTGACAAACTGACTAAACTTGTTATAAGCTGCATTATAAGTAGCCTTTGAGAATTCAATAGGCTTTTTGATGACAGCTGCAACATACTTGGTCTTCATACCCTTACGATTAGTTATTTGTAAGATGATATGAGCTTGCGACATCTTTAGGTCTTTTACTTGGTTTACGCCTAATGTATTGATTGCTTCAATATAATTTTTTGTATCATTGTCCATTGAAGGAGCACTCTGATACTGATTAGAAGTAAGCCATGTCTTTGTACCTTGCTGACCATACTTTTTAGCGATAGCCTCAAAATCACCACCTGCTGTTACAGCCTTGTAAATACTGTCTGCTGAAGCATCTGAGGCGACAGAGATAGCTCTAAATTCTACAGAGTCAGGCAATTCGTTCTTTGAAATCAGCTTTATAATATTTATAGTATTATCAGTTTTGTTCTCTACAGGAGAAGATACAGAACCTACACCCATCGAATCAAGACGTGAAGCGATATCAGAAGGGAACGCTTCCTTGGTTTGTGGAATACCAAGATAGTTTACAGAAGAACCACTCTTACGGATAACCTCAGAAGGATCTGCGCTGCTATTAAGACTTGCTACATATTCTTTAACTGACTTATTTAGAGCGGAGCGGTCTGCAGCAGAAGGAACAACTTGATAATCTACATATTTTATAGAACGAGTCTCTTCATATTGTTTGAAACGTGGTTTCAATTCATCATACTTAGCTTTCAAATCACTTTCTGTAATTGTAACCTTTTTATCGTTAATAGACGAATACGGGAATGAAGCCAATTGAATATTGCTTTCTTGATTTTCACCTTCAAAAGCCATCTTTGCTGACACTGGATTAGACAACATACATCCCGCAAGGAGCACTTGATACTTTTGCGCAAGAATTTGCTGTCGAAGAGATTTCTCTATAAATGTCCACAAGTTATACACACTCTGGTATTGCTCTGCCATCTGAGGATTAGCTGTTTGAGCTTGCTTATATTCTGCAAGGAACTTTTTCAGCATATTAGCATCAAAACGTCCTGTCTGCTGATTGACGAAAGGTGTCTGCATAAGCATAGGATTAGTACCTTCAATAAGCACATTCTGCAGTTCCTGATCCGTAACCTTCAAACCTAATTTCTCTGCTTCTTTATTAATAATCTCATTCTGTACAAATGTATTCCAAACTACATCTTTCACTTGATTGAGTTCATCATCGGTAAGATTATCACGACCTTGTGTCATTTTAATAACATTGGTGTACTCGTCAACAAGCTTTTGGAAATCTTGTACGTTAACTTTATCACCTAAAACTTCACCTACTTGCTGACGCTGTTCGTTGCGAGCAGAGTCGCAAGAACGGAACAACTCTTCGGCAATGAAGGCAAAAAGAGCAAATCCGATAATGCCTATCAGAATAATGCCTTTGCTTCTAATTTTTCCTAATGCTGCCATTATTACTTTATTGTTTGTATTTTTAATTTATTTTTCTTTTGTTCTTTCAACTATGTTTTACATGATTTAGTGCGCAAAATTACAAAAAACTATGCAAAAACATGAATGTTTACATCAAAAAATGCTTTATTTGCAAACTTTCAGTTTTACAAGTTCTATTTTGGTAACTGTATTTTTAATAATCTTAAACTCAAAGTTTCCGATTTTTACTATTTCATTCAATTTAGGAAAACTTTGATACTCATGCAATATCAGTCCGCCAATAGTCATATAGTCTTCACTTTCCGGTAAATGTAAGCCAAACAAGTCATTGACTTTATCAATTTCCAAACGTGCCGACAGAATATATTCATTCTCACTCAATTGAGTTGCAGTATAGTTACTATTGTCGTGTTCATCTTCAATGTCTCCAAAAATCTCTTCCACCAAATCTTCCAATGATATAATACCACTGGTGCCTCCAAATTCGTCTATAACTACACCCAAGCTTTTCTTTTGCTGCATAAAGGTTTGCATCAGTTTGCGTGCAGTCATTGTTTCCGGCACAAAAGGCATTGTCCGTATATGCTTGCGCCAATCGTCTGGATTACGAAACATCTCCGAAGAATGAATATAGCCAGTTATATGGTCTATATCCTCTTTATAAACCAATATTTTTGACTTACCGCTTTCAATGAACGTGTTCATCAGTTCTTCAAGAGAACATTCATCATTAACAGCACATATCTCCGTGCGAGGTATCATGCAATCACGCACCTTGATGTCAGAAAAATCAAGTGCATTTTGAAAAATCTTCACCTCATCTTCTATATCTTTATCATTACGCGCATTGTCTATGCTGGACTGCACTAAATAATCAAGATCTACTTTTGAAAATTCTTCATCCATGCCATCGCTTTTCACCTTAATGCCCAAAAGAAAAAGCAATGCATGAGAAAGCATCGTTGACACAAGCGAAACTGGCCATAATACAATATAGCAAACCAATGCCGGCAATGCAAAAATTATCAGCATGCGGTTCGGATTACTCTTGAAAAGTATCTTAGGAAGAAACTCACCCGTAAACAACACGATAAGCGTTGACACAATAGTGTCCGCAGTTACTGAAACACTTGGGTCGAAGCCACGAAATACAGTATTGTCAAGTAATTGCGCTATTAAAATACCATAGATAACAAGAGCTATATTGTTACCTACCAGCATAGTGCTGACAAAATTATTAGAATGTCTATAAAATAAATCTATGATTTTTTTTACAGGCCCTAACTTTCCTTTATCCATCTCAAGCAACATGCGGTTACTTGACACGAATGCAATTTCCATGCCTGAGAAAAAGGCAGAGAAAACAATTGTAACAATAACACCAACAATTAAGGACGGATCTACTTGTTCCATTTTAATTTATTGTTTTACGGTTCTTGCTGAAGGTGTTGTAGGCTGTCTCAATTTAGCTTTTGTTGTATCCGGAGCCGACAAGATACTATCATTGTCACTATTACCCATTTTACCTTTTACAAATGAACCCTTAGAATTACTTATAGAATAATGCGTAAGACGCTCATCACTTCTAAAATAAGAGCCTTGTAATTCACGGTCTGGTGTAACCAAACGCGAGAAAGTATAGCTATATAATTCGTGCGATGATTGATCCCAGAACAATTCTTGACTACTAAAGCGCATGCCATCAACAGTTTTTATTCTGACACGTCCACGCAATTCCCACAACTTTTGTTGGTCAAAATAGAAAGCGGTATCAGCCTGTATATAAGCCTGTACATGGAAATTCTCATCAAACTGCTCCAAAAACAATCCATCATTAAATATCCACCTTGAAGGATTACGTGCTTGATTAACCTCCCAACTTTCTGTTACAATACGGTATTTCATCACACCTGAGTCTGAAATCAATGTGTTCACACCATACGATGTCATCAGTGCTACCGAATCACGTGGATAGATGGCAGGAGCTATGTGTTCCTTTCTCTCTTGACAAGCTGTGAGAAAGCATACAACAGTTAGTATGTAAACTAATAATTTCAAGGATATAAATACTATAATAAATAGATGTAGCAAGGCTCGTAACGCATATATTCTTTTATTGCCATAAAGCCTTTCTTAGCATAAAACATATTAATCAACCTTCCACTTCATAAACCAGCGTTCATTAAAGGTCAATCCGATATTTATACGGAATGTGTTTTCTGTCAACAATCCGTTTGCTGCAAAATGTACCCATTGAGCCGATATATTTAACAGTGAACGATTATTATAACTGTTCACGATAGGAATACCAAAGCCCGCACTTAAACTATACTCTTTTGGGCCATCGCTACCATTCACCTTATAATAAGGTGTAGCGTATGAAGCACCTATGCGATATTTCAATCTATCAAAGAATTTTCGACCATATTCGTTTTTGCAATACTCACCACCTAAGGTGTACTTATAACGGTCTGAATAGTAATTGTTATTCAATACATAAGAAGGTACATTGTTTGCTACGGTGTAAACAGGGAAACTTACGTCGCTCCAGTTTTGGTAATTAAAATCAAAGCCGACCTTCCATTTATTATTATGATTCCACATTAAGCCCACAGCCAATGCATTAGGTATTTCCAAACCGTCTTTAATTGAATACTGCGTAGTATCAGATACTGCGGTAGATGGATTGGTAGACACCACCATACAGGTAGGTTCAGAACTGAGCTTATGTCCAAAAGTGTAAGTAGCACCAATGGTTACACTATTTTTGCGTCCAATACTAAGCAAATATTGCAAACCTAAGTCCAGTTTATAACTATTCGCGGTGGCTGTATAATATTTTGAAAGGGTGTTTACATAAGAGTCGCTATAACTATTTACAACCGAGCGACTCATGTCGCCCCATAAATAAGCCATATTTGCACCAATAGACAATCCTTTCAGAATTTGCCAACCTATACCTAAATACACTTGATGCAGACCACCGCTTCCAGAATAAGTATTATAGCTTGTTGTGGTATGGTCAGCATCCAATGCCTTAGATGTAGAATAGTTATAGCCGATATTTGTATAAGGCAAAATACCAAAACTAACACCTACATGCTTAAAAGCCCTAAAACCTGCTACTGCATATTCAAAGTCTCCATTATTAGCATTCTTTTTTATGCCATTTTCACTAAAATTAGTAATTTGTCCTGACAGACCGACATCAAATATAAAAGTAAGAGAGTCTAACGCAGAATAAGATGCAGGATTAATATAGTTGACTTGATTATGCTCACGAAAGCCTTGCCCTAATCCATTCATTCCACGATTAAACCCGCTTGTCTGTTCGCTTTGTTGTCCCAATCCATACTGACTGTAAGGAGAGTTTGTACCGCTTTGCGCCAAAGCAGGAACCACGCTGGCAGCCATTAAGACTGTAGCTAAGATTTTTTTATTTAAGCTCATAGTTATACTCTAATATTCTGTTTAGTCCGATAGGGACAATATAATTGTTTGCAAAGATGGGCATTTTTTCTGAAAAATGCAAATCAAGGTGTACGCCTCCCGTTAAATAAACCAAAAGCGAAGAATGTTTTTCTGCAAAGGCATTGACATAACCTTCTATCTCATTCTTTATGCCTATCATCACCCCACTCCTTATAGCCGTTTCAGTAGATGTGCCTATCATGCTATAAGTTCCTTTCTTTTCCACCAAAGGCAACTTTGAAGTAAAATGATGCAATGCTTTCAATCGCATAGTAGGTCCCAAGGATATATTTCCTCCCTTATAATCTCCTGCAGCCGTAATAAAATCATAAGTAATGCAAGTTCCAATGTCAATCACCAATATATCGCAATTAGGCGAAAGATAATTTGCCCCTACAACAGCTGCCAACCGATCGGTACCCAAGGTGTAAGGGGTGCCATAACTATTGGTAATAGGCACTGGTGTGATGCCGCTTTTCAATTCCAATACAGGAAATGACTGGTCCTTCAATGTGACCAAGAATTTATCATTGACTTGAACAACAGAAGACAATATGCTTTTTTCAAACGGATATTTATGACAAAAACTATCCAGACGTTGTTCTTCACCAGCATCAATACGTAGCTCTTCAACCACTTCATTATGGTCGAAACATACCAATTTTACGCAGGTATTACCTATGTCAATAATTAGATTCACTTATAATAATTTGCTTTATGGCGTGCAAAATTAATTAAAATCGTTGTAATAAAAGAATAAAATCAAATAAATGACAGTTCCTTACTTACTACTTTTTATTTTTTAAGAATTATGTTACTGTATTCTTATGTATGTAAAAAACAATAGCAAACGAATGGAAACAAGACCTTTTAATGGGTATTTATAGTACAAAAGAAGAAAAACGAACATGCCAAAATACATTCAACTGTATATGTTAATGTTCACGTACATAACAGTAAATAGATATTATGAAATAAATATTAGGTAAACCATGCTGTATTATGCATGTAAAAAATATTGACTAACAACGCACATGTATATGCCATAGATACAGCATCCATACTATAATAAAAAAGGTAAAAAAGAGTACTAACTCAATAATATTACGTACTTTTGCACAGTATAGATAGTGGTTATACTGTTAAAGTGTAACTTTGCCATAGCCATTATTCTCTCGCTTTAAAACGAGTTTACTCTATTTCATACTTTTACTGCCCTTTAGCAGTGCTATATAATATTTTAACAATACCGCACCCTAACAACAAGAAAAATGGAAAAAACTATATATCAATATATACTGATCTGGGCAATGACAGTATTGTTTCCTTTTATGCTACAAGCCCAAAGCACCAATGATGGTGTGCCTACTATCAGTCCTACAGCTACCTATACCACTGCTGAAGGTGAAGAAGAGAACAATGATATGTCGGGGAATGCCCCATTAACAGGAACGTTTCGTGCAAATCCACAAAATGTGGGGGCATATACCGCTAATTATGAATGGCGTTTTACCCTTGAAGGCGAAACTGCACCGTATCTTATCAGATATGAGGAAAACACCGAATATACGTTTGTTAAGGCCGGTACACACAGCATTGTACTGTATGCAACCTTTATTAACGGCAAAGACACTATTGCCTATACACAAGACTATTGGAACGAAGTAGGACCTTTGAGGGTAAAAATAAGTGAAAGCAAGCTGGAAATGCCCAATGCTTTCTCGCCCAATGGTGATGGTATCAATGATGTGTACAAGGCAAAAAGCGGGTATCAATCTATTGTGGAGTTTCATGCTTACATCTTCAACAGATGGGGCCAGAAGCTCTATGAATGGACAGACCCTGCTGAAGGATGGGACGGCAAATATAAAGGTAAAGACGTAAAACAAGGTGTTTACTTTGTATTGGTAAAAGCGAAAGGAGCTGATGGACGCACCTTTAACATCAAGCGTGATGTTAATTTGCTAAGAGGATATACCGAATCAAGTGGTACAGCTACAGAATAACAGAAAGTGCCAAATGTTTTAACGAAAGAGATGCATTATAATGCAGATGCAAAAAATACAATGGATAGAGAAGATAAAAAGATTAACGTGTGGGGAGCACGTGTACACAACCTCAAAAATATTGATGTAGAAATACCCAGAAACAGCCTTACTGTCATTACAGGACTGAGTGGATCTGGTAAATCTTCATTGGCTTTTGATACTATTTACGCTGAAGGACAGCGACGTTATATTGAAACTTTTTCTGCTTATGCACGCAACTTCTTGGGTGGCATGGAACGACCTGACGTTGACAAGATAACAGGACTAAGCCCTGTTATCAGCATCGAGCAGAAAACTACCAACAAAAATCCGAGGTCTACCGTAGGCACTACAACAGAGATTTACGATTACCTTAGATTGCTTTATGCGCGTGCAGGAATAGCATACAGTTATGTTACAGGCGAGAAAATGGTGAAATATACCGAAGAGGATGTGCTCAACATGATTCATGACAGATACAATGGCAAACGTATTTTTCTGTTGGCACCTCTTGTGCGCAACAGAAAGGGACACTACCGAGAACTGTTTGAAAACATGAGGCGCAAGGGTTATCTCTATATTCGTGTAGATGGCGAAATCAAAGAAATTGCCCGCGATATGAAGGTTGACCGCTATAAGAACCACAATATTGAGGTTGTTGTGGACAAACTGCAAGTGCAGGAGAAAGATGACGAGCGCTTAAAAAAGAGTGTTGCCGAGGCCATGAAACAAGGTGACGGCTTACTCATGATTATGGAAAAAGACACCAATGAGGCCAAATATTACAGCAAACGGTTAATGTGTCCTACAACAGGGATGGCTTATAGTGATCCTGCACCCAACAAATTTTCCTTTAACTCTCCTGAAGGGGCTTGTCCACATTGCAAAGGACTTGGATATGTCAATGCTATCGACCTTGACAAGATTATCCCTGACCGCTCACTTTCTATCAAGCAAGGAGCAATACTGCCGTTGGGCAAATACAAAAATCAAATGATTTTTTGGCAAATAGAAGCCATTCTCGAAAAATACGGCTGCGGACTGAAGATGCCTGTCAATGACATACCTGACGATGCACTCAACGAGATACTCTATGGCTCTATGGAAAATGTGCGTATCAGAAAAGAACTGGTACACACATCCAGCGACTATTTCATTGAATTTGGCGGCATTGTCAAGTATCTGCAAAATGTAATTGAGAATGATGACAGTGCCAGTGGGCAGAAATGGGCAGACCAGTTTCTTGCAACGAAAGTATGTCCCGAATGCCATGGCATGAAGCTTAAAAAAGAATCTCTTGCCTATAAGATATGGGATAAAAATATAGCAGAAGTGTCTAACATGGACATTCGGGAGTTAAAAGATTGGCTTGACGAAGCAGAGACACATTTAAACGACAGACAACGCTGTATTGCTAAAGAGATACTAAAAGAGATTAAAACGCGTATTAGTTTTCTGCTCGATGTGGGTCTTGACTATCTTTCGCTCAACAGGCAATCAGCTTCATTGTCCGGTGGTGAGAGCCAGCGCATACGCTTGGCCACACAGATAGGTTCGCAACTGGTCAATGTGCTTTATATACTGGATGAGCCGAGTATAGGTCTGCACCAAAGAGACAACGACAAGCTGATAGCTTCGCTGAAAGAGCTGCGCGATTTGGGCAATACTGTTATTGTAGTAGAACATGATAAAGACATGATGCTCAATGCCGACTATATTATAGACATTGGTCCTAAAGCCGGTAGTCTGGGAGGCGAAGTAGTATTTCAAGGTACTCCAAAAGAAATGCTTATGCAGCACACCATTACAAGTCAATACCTGAATGGTGAGATGAAGATAAAAGTTCCAGCCACAAGACGTCCCGGCAATGGCAAGTTCTTAACTATTCACGGTGCAAAAGGCAACAACCTCAAGAATATTGATGTTACCTTTCCATTAGGCACGCTCATTGTGGTTACAGGTGTTAGCGGCAGTGGCAAGTCTACACTTGTCAACGAAACCTTGCAACCTATCTTAAGCAAGCACTTCTATCGTTCACTGAAAGAGCCAATGCCTTACGACAGTATAGAAGGTTTGGAAAATATTGACAAGGTAGTCAATGTAGACCAAAGTCCATTAGGACGCACACCACGTTCCAATCCTGCTACCTACACAGGTGTGTTTAGCGATATACGCGCACTGTTTGTAAGTCTTCCTGAAGCAAAAATACGAGGCTACAAGGCTGGACGCTTTTCATTTAATGTAAAAGGTGGACGCTGTGAGGCTTGCGGAGGCAACGGCTATAAGACCATAGAGATGCGTTTCTTGCCTGATATCATGGTTCCTTGCGAAGTGTGCCATGGAAAGCGCTACAACAGAGAGACCTTAGAGGTGAGGTACAAGGGTAAAAGCATTGCCGATGTGCTCAACATGACGATAGACCAAGCCGTAGAGTTTTTCGCTAATGTGCCTGATATTCTGCGCAAGATAAGGACCATTCAAGATGTAGGATTAGGGTATATTACGCTTGGACAGCCTTCTACCACCCTGTCTGGAGGTGAGAGTCAGCGCGTTAAGTTAGCGACAGAGTTGAGCAAGAAAGACACTGGCAAAACGCTCTATATACTCGATGAGCCTACTACCGGTCTGCATTTCGAAGACATTAGAATACTCATGGAGGTACTGCAAAAGTTAGTTGACAAAGGCAATACGGTCATTATCATCGAACACAACTTGGATGTCATCAAGTTGGCTGACTATATTATTGACATGGGTCCTGAGGGCGGACGCGGTGGCGGACAAGTACTGAGCACCGGAACGCCTGAAGATGTGGCTAAAAGCACAAAAGGATTTACTCCTAAATTCTTAGCACAAGAACTTAAAAACAGTTGAAAAATATAGTCTTTAAGTAGGTATCCACAACCATTTTTCAATAAGGGCACATAAAGAAGCAGGTTTCTGAAAGGAAAATTCCCTTCGGAAACCTGCTTCTTTGCAAACAAATTTGAAATCAAAAACGTGTCATGAATTCTATCACTAATTTATCTTTTTCAGATGGTTTGGCCACTGCCCCATCACGATAGAAATATTTTTCATAGTTTAAACGTATGTCTGCTATAAATGGCTTGGCAATGCTGAACGTAAGGCCTCCAGTCAATCGGGAACGCTGGTAGTCGTTAATGCGCATCACACCTGAAGCATCGACCTTGCCATCGCTATTGTATCGTTTGCCGTCACTATGGTCACTCATATAATCATAACGCACCAGTGGCGATATTTTACTAAAGAAGCACTTACGCAATGCTATGTCATAGCAGGCAAACGCATCTACTGCATGCACATTTTTAAATGCGTTTTTATGATAATGCTTAAACAGGTATTCTGTTTCCAAATGCCAGCCGTTGCCATGATAGTAAACACCTGCATCATACATATTGACAGATATATGGTCCGGACGTATCTTTTGGGTACTCAATGTGAGGTTAAAGCCCCGTGGAAAGAAGAATTGCGCTTTAGCTGAATAGTTGACACTGTTAGTCCAATAGTCTTTTTGATTGGTCAAACCGCTACCGTTAAACAAGCCAGCTTCCAAGACAACAGGAATACCTATGTTGAAGTTGTAACCTAAGGTAGCACCTACATCGCGCACATTTCCTACTTGCTTGGCTATAAACGAGCGATTGGCAAAATACTGTTGATGGGGTGAGCGGTGCGCATCAATCGTAAACGGCACACGCATCTGACCAATTGTAAAGTTTAACCCGTCTGTTGGCTTCAAGCGAGTGTAAGCATCCAACATCTTTATTTGTCCTTCATCAGAAAGGTCTATCTCTGCCTTGTACTCTACAGCAGACGATACTTTACCTGACAAACTGAAGCGTGCGTTGCGCACTTGGAAGCGTCCTTCTTTGTCATCGGGCTGATATTCATATTTTCCACGAATGGTTCCATGCACCTCTGGCATGTATTTTGCTTTGTTATCATCACTCTGGGCTATTGCTATAGTTGGCAATCCTACTATAAACAAGGCCACAAGCCATTGTTTTTTTGTCATATCTGTTACTGTCTCTGATTTGTGGCAGCAAAAGTACGAACAATATGTTACAGAAATATTACAACGAAATGAAGAAATCTTTATAAATATTTTGTCAACTTGTACAAGTACAACAAGGTCGTGTCTTATATATTTCTATCTGCCGTACTTCGTGCAGTGAATGGACAACAATATGCTCTAAAGCCCCTAAATACTATAAATTTTTCATTTTAGAAGCCCCTCCAAAGTTTTTTACAACACATTTGACGAAAAAGCAGCATTTTATGGAAATTTTGTAACACTGCATTCTATGCTTGATTTGTAATTTTGCCATCGTTTCAAAACCTCACTAATACATTACATTATCATGACTATAAAAAACTTTATTGTCTGCACGCTACTTGCCTTTTTACAGACTACAGCCATAGCCAACAATGTGCTATGGTATCAACAGCCCGCCAGCAAATGGATGGAAGCCCTGCCTATCGGCAACGGGCGCTTAGCAGCCATGGTCTATGGTGGACCGTGTAAAGAACAGATTGCCCTCAATGAGATTAGTCTCTGGTCTGGACAGGCAGATTCTACCAACAACAATCTATGTGGAAGAGCCAAGCTTGACGAGATGCGCCAATGCTTCTTTAAAGGTGACCCTGAACGAGGCAATGAATTGGGCAACAAATACTTGAATGGCTTTGGGCGTTCTTTTGGCACACATCTGCCATTGGGCGATATCGTGATGGACTTTATTTACCCTCAAACATCTATCCGCAACTATCGCCGCCAGCTTGATATGAATACTGGCGTGGCCCGTGTTCAGTTTACATGTGGCAACACAGACTACTGCAGAGAATACATAGCCAGCTATCCCGACCAAGTAGTTGCCGTACGCCTTACAGCCAGCAAGCCAGGCGCTATCAGCATGAACATGGCATTAGCTCTATTGCGCCAAGCTCATGTTACAGCCTCAACAAAAGGCTTGACCTATGAAGGAAAAGTGGAGTTTCCGCTGCATGGAAGGGGCGGCGTGCGCTTTTTCGGCAATATCAAATTGCTGCCGGAAGGGGGTATGCTTACTCATAGTGGTTCGACCGTAAGCATCAGCAAAGCCAATGCGTTGACTATAATAATGGACTTGCGCACTGATTATAACGATACTGCATACACACAGACCTGCAACAAAAACATAGAAAAGGCAACAGCCAAAAGCTTTGAACAGCTCAAAGCTGCCCACACAGCAGACCATGCAGCCCTGTTCAGCCGCATGAGCTTCCAATTAGGTAATGAAGACACCTCTTCTTTACCCACCGACACTCGCCTGAAGTTAGTGCAGGCTGGTGCCACAGACCCCTCACTTGACGCCTTGTTCTTTCAGTATGGACGCTATATGCTCATAGCTTCCTCCCGCCCTAACGGCACACCCTTGTGTGCCAACCTGCAAGGTATATGGAATGACAACAGAGCCTGTAATATGCCATGGACCTGCGACTATCATCTCGACATCAACATTCAGCAAAACTATTGGTCTGCCAACCGCACCAATTTGGCAGAATGCAACGAGCCGCTGTTTAACTATATCCGGTTCTTGGCAAAAAATGGTGCCGCAACAGCCCGCAAGATGTATGGCAGCAGAGGCTGGGTGGCACATACCGTGTGCAACGCCTGGGGTTATACTGCGCCTGGATGGGGCGTAGGTTGGGGCATGAATGTTACGGGCGGTGCATGGCTCGCCACTCATTTGTGGAGTCATTACTGCTACACGCAAGACCAGTTGTGGCTCAAGCAGGTGGGCTACCCACTGCTCAAGCAAACGGCCCTGTTCTTCATAGACTATATGACTACCGACCCTAACACCGGATATTTAGTTACCGGACCCAGTATATCGCCCGAAAACGGCTATGTGTCCAAACGGGGAAACCATTTGAGTCTGGCCATGATGCCTACAATAGACCGTGATATTGTGCAGTATATCTATGCGGCATGTATAGCATCTGCCAAGATATTGAATACGGACAAGCCACTGCACCAACGTTTGGAAAAAGACATCAAGCGCTTGCCTCCATTGCAAATAGGCAGTAACGGGCAGATACAAGAGTGGCTGTACGATGTACGCCGAAGTGACCCTTCACACCGCCATTCGTCCCACTTGCTGGCACTTTTCCCGCTCAATCAGATTTCTTATGCCAAGGAAGCCAAGCTCATGGCGGCAGCAAGAAAAGGGCTGGAAGCGCAAACTGCATCTCCCAACTGGGAAGACACTGAGTGGAGCACGGCCAATATGTTGTGTTTCTACGCCCGACTAAAGGATGCGCCTATAGCCTATGGATGGCTTCAGAACCTCTTTAAGCGTTTTACGCGCGAAAATCTTATGACTGTGTCGCCGGCAGGAGTGGCCATGGCTGAAAACGATATCTTTAGTTTTGACGCCACAGAAGCCAGTGTAGCAGGCATGTGCGAAATGCTATTGCAAAGCTACGATGGCTGCATAGAGCTACTGCCTGCCCTACCCCAGCAATGGGCCGACGGCTCTATCAAAGGACTTTGCGCAGAAGGTGGACTTACGGTAGACATGGAATGGCACCACGGAAAGATACAAACGGCTACCATCAAAGCTGCCAATGACTGCACCTTTTATATAAAGGGCATAGCCCAAAAGCAAACAATGAAGAAGAGCGAAAGCCACACCTTCAAGTTTTAAGCAATACACTTTTTATCAACTATAATCAAGTAAAGTAAATTCAGGTATCAGTTTCAGGATGACGATGGCAGACTTATTCTATCAAGTCTGCCATCTTTTGTTTCCTTTATATTCAGCAATGAATACTCAAGCAATGAAGCTGCTCGCCGGAGCTATGCAATCGGATGCCGAAAGCAGTGCAATCGGAATGTGATAGCTATGCAATCAGAATACGATAGCAATGCAATTGGAAAGCGATTGCACAGCAAATGCTTTGCCACCTATAAATTATCATATATTACCGACATGGAACAGTTTTTTCTCTACAACAGGGCTTCTCAGCTTTCTCCACATGTTCCATCTGCATGAACCTTATTTTTGCCAAAACGGATTATTTGTGCTAAAAAAGGCGATAAATGCCCATTTTGAACTATTTTTACTATTTTATGCCATATTTACTTCATTTTTAATATCACAAAATGAGTACTTTTGCTAACGAAAAAGCTAAAAAACGCTAGAATAAAGCCAAAGAATTATATGTGAACCATACCACATTTTCATTCTATACAGCTTGACATTCAAGAGGAAGAAAACGGCTATCAGAAAATATCACAAAGAAATCTGCCAGCCATCAATAGCCAGTCCTTCCATGATGTATTAACCGCGAATCATAAAAAATTCAAATACTTTACGTTAACTTATCAAACAACGAATAAACATGAAAAGTAGACTTCTATCTTTGTTTGCCCTGACGCTACTCAGCACTCAAATGAGTTTCGCACAGTCGAAAATCACAGGACAAGTATTAGACGAGAGTTCCGAACCACTGATTGGCGCATCTGTAAAAGTGAAAGGTACGGCCATAGGAACGCCCACAGACCTTGACGGAAACTTTTCTCTCGACGTGAAACCCGGTACCATTTTAGAGGTATCTTATTTAGGCTATACCACACGTGAGGTAAAAGTTACGGCATCCAATAAGCTGAAAATTATTCTGAAAAGTGATGACAACCAGCTGGAAGGCGTTGTAGTGGTAGGTGTACTGATGAAAAAAAGCGATCTTACAGGAGCCGTATCACATGTCAATGCCGATGTACTTACAGAAAAGCCTGTAACCAATATCAATGAGGCCTTGCAAGGTCGTGTAGCCGGTGTCAACATTTCCAAAGGCGTAACGCCAAGCGATGATTCGTCCATTAAGATACGTGGTACCAACACTATCAATTCCGGTTCATCTCCAATCTATGTAGTAGACGGCTTGGTAATGGACAACCAGTTTGGCTTTTACAACTCTATCAATGTAAATGATGTTGAGTCTATCGAGGTACTCAAAGACGCTTCTGCCACCGCTCTCTATGGTTCCCGCGGTGCCAACGGTGTTATCGTGGTTACAACCAAGAAAGGCAAGAAAGGCGAAGGACAGGTATCTTATGACGGTTGGGTATCATTCTCGTCGATGGGACACCGACCGGAAACCATGACAGCGCAACAGACTTTCGACTTGCGCGCCGAAGCCTACATGAACGGCTATGCCTACAACCACCCCAATGCTTCCAGTGATCAATTGAAAAACTATTGGGACAACACTATCATGGGCTCTAACACCATCTTCTCTGAAGAGGAATTTGCAGGCTATCGTAGCGGAAAAACTTATGATTGGCTCAAGCAGGTAACCAAAACCGGCATCGAACACAACCACAGTGTGAGCTTTTCCAAGGCCTCAGACACCAACAATCTCTATGTAAGTTTAGGATACAGCGGCCTTGACGGTGTGGTAAAGGGCACCAAGCAAGACAAGTATTATGGTCGTATCAATGCAGAAAGCACTATCAAGCCTTGGCTGAAGATTGGTACCAACACCTCCTATACCTATGTGAAAGATGAAATGCCAGACGGCTCTGTCTATAACAATGCGCTGCAAAAGTCGAATCCTCTGATTGACTACACACCGTATATGGGCAAGGCTACGCGCTATACCGACTACTATCTCTTTACCTATTGGCGCATACATGACAGTGGCGACAATAACAACAACTTTAATCCATTCAACTCAATGGATATCCAGACAGACCGTGAGCGCTACCATTTCACCACATCCAATTATATCAACATCAACCCTATCAAGGGCCTCAACCTGCGCTCTACCTTGGCATTTAACCGTGCAGAACAGAGCTGGAACCAGTTTATTCCCAACAATATACAAGAGGCAAAGCGCTATTATGGCGGCGACAACTTTGCCACGCAACAGCGCTTTGCCGAGACACAATGGCAATGGGACAACACCATCAGCTATGACACACAGATAAAGGAGAAACACAATCTCAACGCTTTTGTTGGTACATCTGCCTCACGCTATGCTTACAGAACATTGAAAGCCAACGGCCGTCGCTTTGCCGGCAACGAATTGGGCTATAACGTGCTGCAAGCATCCGCCGACACCAACACCCGCGGTATCGAGTCAGACTATCAGACCAATGCACTCATGTCGTTTGTAGGTCGTGCCAACTACAATTATGACTACCGCTACTTCCTGACATTTACAGGTCGCTATGACGGTTCATCCAAGTTTGCTTCCGGCAACCGTTGGGGCTTTATGCCGTCTTTCTCAGTAGCCTGGGACGTAACCAACGAGAAGTTCTTTCCACAGAGCGGACCTCTCTCTCGCTTGAAAGTGCGCGCTGGCTATGGCGTTGTAGGCAACCAGGACATCAGCAATTACCTCTATGCCACACTCTACTCTCCAATGCAATCCAATGGCAATGCCTATTACGGAACTGATGGACGTCGCGGTACACCTAACCTTACTTGGGAAAAACAGAAGCAGACCAACGTGGGCTTAGACCTCGGTTTCTTCAACAACCGCGTAAATATGGCACTCGACTATTACTTTATCAAGAACTCTAACCTCTTGATGAGCCACTCTCTCGCCACCACATCAGGTTATACCTATACTACCGAAAACATTGGCGAGCTGCAAAACAAAGGCTTTGAGTTTACCGTCAATGCCATGCCTATCAACACGAAAGACTTCAAATGGAACATCAGTGCCAATATATCACTCGACCGCAACAAAGTTACCAAACTGTATGGTGGCGTAGATTATATACTGAATGGTACCGACCGACAGGGCAATATCTTTATAGGAGAGTCGCTCAGTAATATCTATACCTACAAGGCGGGCGGCATTGCCAACGAAAATAACCGCGAACTGTGGGAAAACATAGACTTCAACGGGCGTACAGTAGGCTTGGGTGACCTCTTTGCTCTCGACATAAGCGGTCCTGAAGGTAAGCCAGACGGTGTGGTCAACACCTACGACCGCTATATTTATGGCAATACAGACCCTAAGGCTTACGGTGGTTTCTCTACCGACTTTACATGGAAAGGACTGACCCTTAACGCTGTATTCAACTATTCTGTTGGCGGACACCGCATCAGTTCGTACTACGAAGGGCTTATCAGTTCTGTTGGCGAGAGCTATGCTTCGCCCGACTTGATAGACCGTTGGACTGCCGACAACACCACGGCTTACTTTCCACGTGTAATGGCAGGCACCGAAGGTTACTCTAAATTTCAGGCTGGCGAGACAGACCGCTACATACAGAGCTCTTCTTATTTGCGTCTGGCTACACTTACTTTGGCTTACAACCTGCCGCAAAACTGGCTGAGCCGCATCAGCATGAAGTCTGCACGCATCTACTTTACAGCAAGCAATCTGTTTACCGTTACAGGCTACAAGGGCTTTGATCCAGAGTTAGGCGACTATAATTATCCTCCTACCAGATCATACACCGTTGGTCTCAACTTTAGTTTCTAAACGCAAAACACCATTTAAAACGACAAAACTATGAAACTCAGAAATATATTAACCACCGTAGGAGTTGCAGCCATTTCTACCATGACACTGGCATCATGTTCCGACTTCTTGGACGAAGGTCCAAAGACAGCACTGACAGAAGACGAGATTTACTCAGACACCACAAAGGTGGAATCGACACTGAAGAAACTGTACGCTAACTGGGAAGGCACCTTCAAAGACCGCCACCTGTGGGAATGTATGGTAGGAACCGATGAAATACAGTCGGGAGCTTTCCAAGCATTAATGGAAGACAACAACCGCCGTGGCGCACTCGATATGTACAACGCGTTGCTCACTGCAGACCTGTCTTACATCACAGAACCTTGGAACAACCGCTGGCCGTCAGTAGGCGAAGCGGCAAAAATCATCAATTCATTAAAGAACGCTGATGTTGACCACAATGCCGACATGGCGCGAATGTACGGCGAGGCAAGCTTCATACGCGGCTGTCTCAATATGGAACTGACCATGCTCTATGGCCGCATACCTATCATTGACATTGCAAAAGCCGATGAATTAGGCTATGGACGCAAGCCATTGAAAGATGTGTGGCAGTTCATTATCAATGATTTAGAGCAGGCCGCCAAGTATTGTCCCGAAAAGAACGAGGTGCAACGTGCCACACGATATGCTGCCAACATGATGCTAGGTTATGCCTACATGGCTGCTCCTGAAGAAACGGGCCTACGCAATTTCAACAAAGCAAAAGACGCACTGCTTATCGTTGTCAATGGTCCTTTCAAGCTGGTCAACTATGCAGACCTGTTTGATTACAACAAGCCCAATACCAGCGAATCTGTCTTTGAATGGCAGTTTGACCCTCAGACCAATCCTAACCAGTTGCAGTTTCAGTTGGGATCACGTGCCGCACAAAACTCATTTGGCGGTGACGGTTGCTACTTTGCAGGCTACGACCAAGCCGTACCTACCGAATGGGCTTACAGCAGCATAGCAGATGGCGGCATTTGGGAAGACGGCGACCTGCGTAAAGAAGTATCCATACGCTATGATTACACCTATATGGGCATCGAAGCAAACATAGACGGCTGCCTTTGGGAAAACATCGGCGATGACCATGACGAGCTAAAGCCTCATATCAAAAAGTATGAAGACTACCGCACCGACCAATTCTCTGGCTTTGGCATTAATAATATGTGGAACTCAGGCAAGAACATTCCTTATCTTCGTTATGCCAATGCTATCTTGCTATACGCTGAATGCCTGAATGAAACAGGACAGACCCCTGAGGCTGTAAAGCAAGTGAACAAGGTAAGAGAGCGTGCCTTTGACTTCCATCTTCCTGCCGACAAGGCATGGAGCGAGAGCATGAGCCAAAGCCAATTCCGCACAGACATCATGACAGAACGCGTAAGGGAACTGTTTGGCGAGCGCTGGCGCAGATTTGACTTGGTACGTACCGGAAAACTGATAGAAGCTGCTTTAGCCCACAATAAATGGACCAAACGCAGCGGAACAGCACAGGCTTACAATGCTGTATGGCCTATTCCGCAAACTGAAATCAACCAAAACGAAGACATCTCACAAGAAGACCAAAATGAAGGCTATAAGTAATCATTGGTTGGAAGCTATGTAATTGTTAGTAAAAAAGTGGCAAATCAGTCAGGTTGCCCACAACTGGCAACCTGACCTACCGCTTCACTTTTACAGCAAAAGCACTTGTTTAATCACTAATTTATTAGGGTGTCCAGTTCGTTGTACCAAATTTAGCTCACTTTCCTAAGCGTTTTGG
>ERZ808240.2162-NODE-2162-length-22289-cov-12.846047_pt1 | contig 22289 bp, 12 predicted proteins | sample MGYA00521084_ERZ808240 | MGnify/ENA primary metagenome ERZ808240 (study PRJEB31516, sample SAMN03275571) | gut metagenome | biome: mammalia-associated habitat; material: feces | host: Papio cynocephalus | place: Kenya | collected 2012-08-06 ...
TATATACGATTTTCAAAAAAGGCTTATCGTATATATCGTTACAGTTTTAACAAGTCCAAAGGCAGGAAATTCTATATACAAAACGTCGTTTTTCAAAATCGTATATATGTGTCAGCTACTTCCAAGCTGTACCGACACCTAGAAATGCCCAGTGAACAGTAGCTTCCGCAAGCCTCATCAGCCCGTTCGTCGCAGATTCCCGTGTACATCAGGCCCCAAATATGCTATAATTTTTGATACTTCATTTTTAGGAGGCCAGTCTATGTCTTTGGATACAAGAAACGAGAACGGAGTCCTGGAGGAGAAAACTCAGGAATCCAAGAATTTCATCGAGCGTGAGATCGAGAAGGATCTTGCAGAGGGCGTATACGATCACGTGCATACACGTTTTCCGCCCGAGCCAAATGGCTACCTGCATATCGGTCATGCAAAGTCCATCATCCTGAATTCCGGCGTAGCCAAGGAATACCATGGACAGTTCAACCTTCGTTTTGATGATACCAACCCGATGAAGGAGAAGACCGAGTTTGTCGAAGCCATTAAACGCGACGTTCAGTGGCTCGGGGCTGATTTTGAGGACCGTATCTTCTTCGCATCGGATTACTTCGATATTATGTATGAGAAGGCGATTCTTCTGATTAAGAAGGGCCTTGCCTTCGTCGATGATCTGACCGCAGAGCAGATCACTGAGTACCGTGGTGACTTCAACAATCCTGGCAAGGAGTCTCCGAACCGCAATCGTCCGATCGAGGAGAACCTTCAGCTCTTTCAGGACATGAAGGATGGAAAGTATGCGGATGGCACCCTGACACTGCGTGCAAAGATCGACATGGCGTCGCCGAACCTGAACATGCGGGACCCGATTATCTATCGTGTGGCCCATATGCATCATCACAATACCGGCGATAAGTGGTGCATCTACCCGATGTACGACTTCGCGCACCCGATCGAGGATGCGGTCGAGGGCATTACGCATTCCCTCTGTACGCTCGAGTTTGAGGACCACCGTCCACTTTACGACTGGGTTGTAAAGCACTGTGACTTCGAGAATCCACCTCGCCAGATCGAGTTCGCAAAGCTGTATCTGACCAATGTTGTCACTGGAAAGCGCTACATTAAGAAGCTCGTTGAGGATGGCGTGGTTGATGGCTGGGATGATCCACGTCTCGTGACCATTTCCGCACTTCGCCGTCGTGGCTATACACCGGAGTCCATTCGTCAGTTTGTGACCCTGAGCGGTATTTCGAAGGCGAACTCCAGCTCGGACATCAGCCTCCTCGAGTACTGCATCCGTGAGGATCTGAAGCTGAAGGACAAGCGAATGATGGCTGTCATTGATCCGATCAAGCTCGTGATCGACAACTATCCAGAGGGACAGACGGAGATGCTGGAGGTCCCGAACAACCTCGAAAATGAGACACTCGGCAGCCGGCAGGTGCCATTCTCCCGTGAGCTCTACATTGAACGCGACGATTTCATGATCGAGCCGCCGAAGAAGTATAAGAGACTGTATGTGGGCAACGAGGTTCGCCTCATGTCGGCCTACTTTGTTACCGCAACCTCCTATGAGACGGATGCAGACGGAAAGGTGACCGTTGTGCACTGCACCTATGATCCGGAGACGAAGTCCGGCTCCGGCTTTACGGCACGGAAGGTCAAGGGTACGATCCACTGGGTCAATGCAGCCACCGCGGGTCAGGTGACCGTCCGCCTCTATGAGCAGCTGATCGATGAGGAGAAGGGCAAGCTGAATGCGGATGGTACCCTGAACTTCAATCCGAATTCACTGACGGTGGTCAACAACTGCATGGTGGAGCCGGAGCTCATGAATGCGAAGGCCTATGACAGCTTCCAGTTTGTACGGAATGGCTTCTTCTGCGTTGATTGCAAGGATTCCACAGAAGGACACCCGGTATACAATCGAATCGTTGGACTGAAGTCCAGCTTTAAGCTTCCAGCACAGGCATAAGGATGTATAAACTCTTCGAATCGTGGTATGATAGCGATGCGAAGAGTTTATCGTATAGAAAAACTGGACAAAGGCAGGAAAGGGTCGCTCTGCGACCTGAATGGAGGATAATACTATGGGAAAGAAGAAAAGTGGCTTAGGTGGTCTTGTTGGGCTGGCAGCACTGGTAGGTGGTGTAGCAGCTGCGGTATCGTATCTCTATAAGTATGAGAAGTTCTCGGAGGAAGTGGATCAGGACTTCACCGATGTGCTGGAGTCAGCGTCAGAGGTGAAGGATTCTGCCAAGAGAACCTATACAACACTGAAGAACAGCGAAACCCGCGTGGAGTTTAAGAACGCCGCAAAGGATATGGGCGTCGCTGCGAAGAATCTGGCTGTGGATGCGAAGAACCTTGCGCTGGATGCAGGAAAGGATGCCTACAGAACGGTAAAGGAAGCGCTCGACGAGAAGCTGGGTGGCGCAGACGAGGATGAGGATGTGGTCGATGAGAATGTCGAGCACATCGTGTATCCGTATGCGGACGAGATGAGCTCGGAGAAGTCGGACGATGCCGCAGAAGAGAAGCAGGACGCTTCCGAAGAGAAGACAGCGGAGGCTGCAGAGGAGGACGAGGCCGAGCCGGACGATGACGACGTTGAGGTCGAGTTCTACACTACCGATGCGGAGCATGCCGAGGAGAAGCCAGAGAATGCAAAGGCAGAGACGGACGCAAAGGTGAACGAAGAGCAAAGTGTAAAGGCGGATGTTGCGGCAGCCGATGAGGTCAAGGAAGAGGCGGAAGAAGCGGAAGCTACGGCCACCATTACGGAGGAATAAACACTCCCTGGAAGGGCACTAGGGCGCTTGCCCTGTGGGATTCCACGCAGATTTCGGATCCGTGTTGAAAAGGATGGCCGGGCCATAGAGCCCGGCCGTTCGTATGAAAGAAAAGTAAAAGCAAAGGACCTGTCCCGTGAGGGACAGGTCTTTTGCTTTAGGGAGTATAGGTTAATACGGCAAAGGCCGTTAACCATCGATGTTATATCCAGGGTTGCTCTTTGGGGAAGCATGTGTGAACCCCTGGATGTCTGAATGTCAAATGGAGCCCCCATGCCGAGATCACAGGTATGGGCATGCATTGGACGGAAAGGGCATCGACCAGAAGTCTCTGCCCAGCCATGACTTATTTTCCAGAATCACCATAGTTTGAAAGAACACGGGCAGATGGGTCGTTCACGGCACATCCTGGCCAGTTCTTATTCGGCATCCAGAAATCTGTTACCATCTGGGACTGTCCCGGATAGTACTCTTCGAAAATCTCACGATAAAGGAGGGATTCCTTTGTGAACGGAGTCGCGTGGGTATATTTTTTCCGCTTCTCCTCAAATTCCTCGTCGGTATACTGCTTCTCGGCGAATGCAGCGAGATCATCCTTCATGGAATGACCGACCGCGTCGGAGAAGGCCGCCTTTTCACGCATCAGAATGTCCTCTGGCAGAAGATGATCGGCCTCGAAGGCGTGACGAAGGAGATACTTGCCCTTATGGTAGTGGTTCAGCTTCTTCTCCGGATCAAGGTGCATGACGTAATCAACGAATGCAAGATCCCCAAACGGCACCCGCGCCTCGAGGGAGTTTACACTGATGCAGCGATCAGCACGAAGCACATCGTACATATGAAGCTCGCGGATACGCTTTTCCGCTTCCTTCTGGAATTCCTCTGCGCTTGGCGCGAAATCCGTATATTTATACCCGAAGAGCTCATCGGAGATCTCACCGGTCAGGAGGACACGCACATTGGACTGCTCGTGAATCGCCTTGCAGCAGAGATACATACCGATCGACGCACGAATCGTCGTAATATCATAGGTACCGAGGGTGGCAATGACTTCACGAAGAGCCGCAATGACATCCTCACGCGACATGATGACCTCATGATGGTTTGCACCGATGTACTGGGCCACTTCACGTGCATACTTAAGATCAATGGCGTCGACATCCATGCCGATGGCATAGGTTTCAATCGGCTTATCGAGAAGCTTCTGCGAAATGGCACAGACAAGCGAGGAGTCGAGACCACCGGAAAGCAGGAAGCCGACCGGTGCATCCGCGTCGAGCCGCTTTTTTACGCCCTCAATGAGAAGATCATGAATGTTATGGGCGATCTCCTCGAGATCATCCTGCGTATTGTATTTATGTACCAGCGACATGTCGTGGTAGCAGACGAACTGCCCATCCTTGTAGTAGTGTCCTGGTGGGAATGGCTTGATTTCATGGCAGAGACCTACGAGATTCTTCGGCTCCGACGCAAATGCAAGGGTGCCCTCCTCTGTCGAGCCATAGTAGAGCGGACGAATACCGATCGGATCACGTGCGGCAATGTAGTCGCCCGTTTCTGCATCATAGATGATCAGAGCGTACTCTGCGTCGAGCATACGGAACATTTCCGTGCCCAGCTCACGATAGAGCGGAAGTAAAATCTCACAGTCAGAATCGGATTTGAAGGTATAGCCCTCCTTCATGAGCTTTTCACGAAGCGGACGGAAACCATAAATCTCACCGTTACATACCACATAGGAGCCATCCAGCTCAAACGGCTGCATGCCGGCCTCATTGAGACCCATGATGGCCAGACGATTGAAGCCCAGATAGCCATTGCCGGTATCGACGATACGCGTATCGTCCGGTCCTCTCGATTTGGTTTTTTCCAGCGCGGCCTTGACGACCTCATATTCTGCGCGCCGGTCACAGAATCCGATAATACTGCACATATGGTTACTCTCCCTAATTTAAACGAAATTCCATTCCGTCTCATCGCATCTTTCTTTGCTGTGTCCTGCAAACATCCTCAGGATACCTTACAGAGATCACCCCAGACGGAATGAAACGAAATAAAAAAGACGGCAAAGGAGCTGCGATCAACGCGACACCTTTGCCGTCCATGGATGCCCGTATTATCGAACGCTGAAAAAATTTTGTCAAGCGCTGTTTTTGGAATGGGAGGTATTCCTGACGAGACGTTCGTATCAGATCCGGGAGGGGCGGATGGGGACCGCACGCAACACAGTACTTCGAGTCCGGTAAAATCACAAATCGGGCCTTAAGAAACACTAGACCCTCTGCAATCGTCGCGTTTTCCTGATGAAAACGCTCCGTTGACAGAGGGTGCTAAGGAAAAATTGCTTCAAGTGTTTCTACAAGGCCCGATTTGGATTTTACAACGGACTCTGCGTATGGTTTCGTGCGGTCCCCATCCGCCCCTCCCGGATCCACCACGCATGAATGTTACTGTTCACTCATAATCCTATAAGAGCATAGCCAGATGAGCTCTCAAAAGATTCCAGGGAAGCATGCCTGGAAAAATTTCAAACTTGGCCCGACTATATACAATCATTCGTTTTTCAAAATCGTATATATGCGTCCGCTGCTTCCAAGCTATACCGACAGCTAGAAATGCCCAGTGAACAGTAGCGCATGAATACCAGCTATAAAAAATTGTCATTGTAATTTTCTTGACATTGAAATCTCGGAAATTATAATGACAGCAAAGGGCAACGGCGTCCTGGAGCTTCCAGGTCGGTCTGTGCCTTTTTTGTTTTTGAAAATCGAATATTATACTGTGTGGTGAATCCCTCCTTCCATTCAGTGGATGTTCCATTAAACGAAACGCCAGAGTGCTTCCGATGATCAGTTTATAGAAAGCACCAGAGGTACAGGGCTGCATCGCATCGATCTACATTTATTACTGGGGAGTATTTCAAATGTCTGCAACGATCAATCAGAACTATTTAAAATTAAACGAAAGCTACCTTTTTGCGGAAATCGCCCGTCGAATCCGTGAGTGGCAGACGGCACATCCTGAGAAGGCGGATCAGCTGATCCGTATGGGCATCGGGGATGTTACCCGTCCACTGCCGAAGACGGTCGTCGACGCGATGGTGAAGGCGGCGCAGGAGATGGGGGCTGCGGAGACCTTCCGTGGCTACGGTCCGGAGCAGGGCTATGATTTCCTGAAGGAAGCCATTCAGACCTATTATAAGAAGTTTGGCGTGGAGCTTGCCCTCGATGAGATCTTCATTTCAGACGGTGCGAAGTCCGATCTTGGAAATATCCTCGATCTTTTCGATGAAAAGAACAGCGTGCTTGTAACAGATCCTGTTTATCCAGTGTACGTCGACACGAATATGATGGCCGGACGGAAGATCACCTATGCGATGTCCTCCGAGGAGAATGGCTTCCTTCCGCTACCAGCTCCAGAGTATAAGGCCGACATCATCTATCTCTGCAGCCCAAACAACCCGACCGGTGCAGTCTATGATCGAGCAGGTCTCCAGAAATGGGTCGAGTTCGCAAAGGAAAACGGTTCCATTATTTTCTTTGATGCCGCCTATGAGTGCTTCGTGACGGGAGACCTTCCACACAGCATTTATGAGATTCCAGGTGCACGCGATGTCGCCATTGAATTCTGTAGCTTCTCGAAAAAGGCTGGCTTCACCGGAACGCGCTGTGGCTATACCGTCGTGCCGAATACCCTGAAGCGGGACGGTGCAAGCCTCAATAAGATGTGGCTTCGTCGCCAGACCACGAAGTTTAATGGTGTGAGCTACATTACCCAGCGCGGTGCAGCGGCTGTCTTTACCGAGGATGGCGAGAAGGAGATCGAGGAGAACATCCAGTATTATCGGGACAATGCCTCCATCATCACTGAAACGATGGACCGTCTTCATATTTACTATACCGGCGGCAAGAATTCTCCATACATCTGGCTGAAGTGCCCAGGCAATATGGACAGCTGGAGCTTCTTCGACAAGCTCCTCAATGAAGCCTATGTGGTCGGTACCCCGGGTGCAGGCTTCGGAAAGAGCGGAGAGCAGTTCTTCCGTCTGACTGCATTCTCCACGCACGAGAACACACGAGAAGCCATGGCGCGTTTCGAAAAGCTGGTGCAGGGAATGAATAACTGATATTAAAAAAAGCGAGTTTACATATGATGGACATGAGTAATACAATATTTAAAACCTATGACAATTTTGAGGTGAAGGATATGAATTCGTATGAAGACATCCTCGAGTTTGTAGAAGAGGAGAATGTCAAGTTTATAAGACTCGCTTACTTCGATGTGTTCGGTGTCCAGAAGAACATCGCCATCATGCCGGATGAGCTGAAGAGAGCCTTTACGGAGGGCATCAGCATTGATGCAAGCTCCGTGGCCGGCTTCGGCGCCGATGTCCGCTCCGATATCTTTATCCGTCCGGATCCGACGACGATGTCCATCGTGCCATGGCGACCGGTGGACGGGCGTGTGGCGCGGATGTTCTGTGATGTGGAGTACCCGGATGGCCGGACCTTCGAGAAGGACAGCCGCTGGATCCTGAAGCAGGCCATTGAGAAGGCCAGTGCGAAGGGCATCCACGTGAACTTCGGAACCGAGGTGGAGTTCTATATTTTTAAACTCGATGATGAGGGCAATCGCACAATGATTCCACAGGATCAGGCGTCCTACATGGACATTGCCCCAGAGGATCATGGTGAGAATATCCGCCGGGACATCAGCTTCGCCCTCGTTGATATGGGCATCCGTCCGGAGGCAAGCCATCATGAGATGGGTCCGGGCCAGAATGAGGTCGATTTCCGTTATGCCGATGCCTTAACCGCGGCGGACAATGCTTCCACCTTCAAGTGGGTGGTCAAGTCCATCGCTACCTCCGATGGTGTGTGGGCCGATTTTACACCGAAGCCGCTTGCAGACAAGCCGGGCAACGGTATGCATATCAACATTTCCGTGGAATCGCGGGATGGCAAGGATTACAATGCCGCCTTTATGGCTGGCATTCTCGACCACATCCGCGAGATGACGCTGTTCCTGAATCCAACGCGTGAAAGCTACGAGCGTCTCGGGGATATGAAGGCCCCGAAGTACGTGAGCTGGTCAGAGCAGAATCGTTCGCAGCTCATTCGTATTCCGGCGACCCGCTCGGATCTGAAGCGTTTCGAGCTTCGTTCCCCGGATCCGATGGCGAATCCGTACCTCGCCTTCGCCCTGCTCATTTATGCCGGACTCGACGGCATTGAACGGAAGCTGACCCCGATGGAGCCACTGGATGTGAACCTGTTCACAGCAGACGCATCCATTACGGATTCACTGAAGCGCCTGCCACAGTCCCTCGAGGAGGCCACCGCCTACGCAAAAAATTCGGAGTTTATCCGAAGCCTGGTACCGGAGGAGTACTTCGAGGCGTACACCACGATTTAAGAAACTTGGAAACTGTTAGGGAGACTCAATCAATATGGAAAGAACGGAGCAAAGGAGCAGCGTACTGATCGCGGCTCAATCTGAAAAGATCGCCGTCCAGATCAGGGGCATTCTCCCCGCTGGCTTCGGCCACGTGACTTTCCAGCCTTCCATCGCGCGGGTCAAGCAGACGCTGACGGAAGAGCGGACGGATCTTCTCATTATTTATACGCCGCTTTCGGATGATTCCGGTATTCAGTCCATTCTGGACCTGGCCGCGAAATATCCGGCGATGAGCGTCCTTCTGATTGTTTCGAAGGAAGCGTACCAGCAGGTGCTCTATCGTGCAGGCGATTCTGGAATTTCGGTTCTGGCGAGACCGATCAGTACCGGTTCCTTCTTATCCGCGATTCAGATGCTGCAGGCCATGAATCGTAAGATCCAGCGACTGCTGGAGGAGAATGCAAGGCTGCAGCGGAAGCTCGAGGATGAGCGCTATGTGAGCCGCGCGAAGGCCCTTCTCATTGAAAAGCAGGGCATGAGCGAGAGTGAGGCACATAAGTACCTCGAACGGGAGGCCATGAATGGCAGTGTGACACGTCGAGAGGTCGCTCTGAAGGTGATCCGCGAGAGTGGACGCATCGTCATCAGAGGATAAGTATCGTACGCAGAAGGGAAAAGACCGGAAGCGTGACCGAAGGGGAGAAGAACCAGCTGGGGCCTGTGAAGGGCCGGAAAACAGCAGGCCAGAAGCAAGACCTGAAGGAAATTTAAATTACATAGGTATGAAAGAAGAGGGCAATGAAGTCCGGGATGAAAGATTCCTGTATTTCTCTGCCCTCTTTTCTTTTATATTACCTACCGCATTTCGATGTAAATCGGTGCATGAAGCGGATGGACATCGAAATGTGGTGGGGAAAACAACCACCATATATCTTTATTTAGGAGGAGAAAATTATGAGTACAACATCGGTACCCGAGCTTTATGGAAGCCTTGTATTTAACGACAAGGTGATGCGCGAGAGACTGCCGAAGGATATCTACAAGGCAGTACACAAGACGATCCAGACAGGCAGCCATCTGGAGCTGGATGTGGCGAATACCGTGGCAGCGACGATGAAGGAATGGGCGCTTGAATTAGGCGCGACCCACTTCACACACTGGTTCCAGCCGATGACTGGTCTTACGGCAGAAAAGCACGACAGCTTCATTTCCCCGACTGAAAACGGCGGTGTGATCATGGAGTTCTCGGGCAAGGAGCTCGTCAAGGGCGAGCCGGATGCCTCCTCCTTCCCAAGCGGTGGTCTTCGTGCAACCTTCGAGGCACGTGGCTATACGGCCTGGGATCCAAGCTCCCCAGCCTTCATCAAGGATGGCACGCTGTACATTCCGACCGCATTCTGCTCTTATTCCGGTGAGGCTCTCGATAAGAAGACCCCGCTTCTTCGCTCCATGGAGGCGCTGAGCTCGTCTGCAACGAAGCTTCTTCACATCCTCGGAAAGGATAAGGTCACGAGAGTGGACACCACCGTTGGCTCCGAGCAGGAGTACTTCCTGATCGATAAGGACCTCTATACCGAGCGTGAGGATCTCATGCTGACCGGCCGTACACTGATCGGTGCACCGGCACCGAAGGGCCAGGAAATGGAGGATCATTACTTCGGCGTCCTGAAGCCAAAGGTATCCGAGTTCATGCATGATCTCGATCAGGAGCTCTGGAAGCTCGGCGTTCCGGCGAAGACGAAGCACAACGAGGTAGCACCGTCTCAGCACGAGCTGGCACCTGTCTTTGAAACCGCCAACATTGCCGTCGACCACAACCAGCTGACGATGGAGATGATGAAGAAGGTGGCCGATAAGCATCATTATGCATGTCTCCTTCATGAGAAGCCATTTGAGGGCATCAATGGCTCTGGTAAGCACAACAACTGGTCCATGATTACCTCTGAAGGCGAGAACCTTCTGGATCCAGGAAAGACCCCAGGGAAGAACATTCAGTTCCTTCTGTTCCTCATGGGCATCATCAGTGCCGTGGATGACTATGCAGATCTCATGCGTGTATCCGTTGCAACGGCGGGCAATGATCACCGCCTCGGCGCAAATGAAGCACCACCAGCCATCGTTTCCATCTATGTCGGCGACGAGCTGGAGAAGGTCCTCGAGTCCATCGAGAATGGTGAGGATTTCACCTCCTCCGCGGCAAAGCAGATGGAAATCGGTGCACACGTACTGCCACACTTCGTACAGGACAACACCGACCGTAACCGTACCTCCCCATTTGCCTTTACCGGAAACAAGTTTGAGTTCCGTATGCCGGGCTCGTCCCTTTCCGTTGCCGACCCTAACATCGTTCTGAACACCGCCGTAGCGGAGGCACTCGATCAGATCAGTGCGAAGCTGGAGGGCGTAGACAAGAAGGATCTTGAGGAAGAAGCCATGAAGCTCTGCAAGAAGCTCCTCAAGAAGCATAGAAGAATCATCTTCAACGGCAATGGCTACACCGATGAGTGGGTAGCGGAGGCAGAGAAGCGCGGACTGTATAACCTCAAGTCCCTTCCAGAGGCGATGCCACAGTTCAAGGCAAAGAAGAACAAGGAGCTCTTCGAGAAGCACCACGTCTTCACGGAGCTCGAGATTGACTCCCGCTATGAGATTTTCCTCGAGAACTACTCGAAGACCATCCGCATCGAGGCGCTTACCATGCTTGAGATGGTAAAGAAGGATTTCACCGACGGTCTTATGGCCTATGAGACGGCCCTTACCGATACGGCAATCCAGAAGAAGGAAGTCCTGACGGATGCGAAGTGCACACTCGAGACCAACATCCTGAAGAAGCTTGATGCCGCCTCCGAAGCCATCGGCGTAGGCGTGGAGAAGCTGGAGAAGGACCTCGCCGAGACCCAGAAGCTGACCGACAGCCTCGAGCTCGCCACCGCCTACCATGACAAGGTACTCGCCGATATGGATGCTCTCAGAGCACCGGTCGACGCCGCCGAGGAAATGATCCCGGAGACGTATCTTCCGTATCCAACCTACTCGAAGCTGCTCTTCTCCCTCCGGTAAGTTTATAAAAATTTAATGGGGTCTGGCCCCGCTGCCATTCATTGACAACAGAAGAAATCGGTCATGGAGGTCGCGCCCACTCAGTTCAACGTACGGAATCCTGGCTGTGTGCGTGACGCCCTGGTCAGAACAGGTTCTGACCGTTCGTCGCGTACACAGCACAGGAACCCGTTCGTTGAATTCGCAAGCTAGCGACCTCTATGATCCGATTTCTTCGTACCAAGAGGCCATCGATCTCACTGACCGATTTCTTCGTACCAAAAAATCAGCGTTTCATCACTCGATTTCTTCGTACCAAGACGATATTTAGTGGAGTATATATGAATACCTATCAGAATCAGAGCACCTATACTGTGCCAGAGCAGTACAGGGGACATAATACACTCTGGCGTCCCCAGTCCCTTGAGGACATGAATGAGCTTACCCAGGATGCCTGCGGCATCGGCAGCGTTGTCAACATTGACGGCCATCAGGATGCACAGGTACTGGATGATGCATTGCATATTGTGGAAAAGCTCGAGCACCGTGCCGGCAAGGATGCGACAGGCAAGGTCGGTGATGGTGTCGGCATTCTCCTTCAGATCAGCCACAGCTTCTTTAAGAAGGCGGCACTGCAGGAGGGCATTCAGCTGCGCGAGGAGCGGGATTATGGCGTCGGGATGTTCTTCTTCCCGGAGGACCATCTGAAGCGGACCTTTGCGAAGCGGATGTTCGAGGTCATTGCAGAGAAGAATGGTCTTCGCTTCCTTGGCTGGCGTGAGGTGCCGGTGCATCCGGAGATTCTCGGGCAGGTCGCCGTGGACTGTATGCCACACATTGAGCAGTGCTTCATTGATCGCCCAGAGGACGCAGAGAGAGGCATTGATTTTGACCGGCGTTTATATGTACTTCGCCGTGAGTTTGAGCAGTCTTCTGAGGACACCTATATCTGTTCTCTGAGCTCTCGAACCATTGTATACAAGGGCATGTTCCTGGTGAAGCAGCTGCGTGCCTTCTATGATGACCTTCGGGATCCGGACTATCGGACCGCCATCGCCATCGTGCATTCCCGTTTCTCAACGAATACGACACCGAGCTGGGATCGTGCGCACCCATATCGTATGATTGCTCACAATGGTGAGATCAATACCATCCGTGGAAACATTGACCGTATGCTGGCCCGGGAGGAGACCATGTCGAGCCCGCTGCTCGAGAAGGATGTGGAGAAGATTTTTCCGGTCGTTGAACGGAGTGGATCGGATTCGGCCATGCTCGATAATACGCTCGAGTTCCTGTATATGAATGGCATTGAGCTGCCGCTTGCGATGATGATGACGATTCCGGAGCCGTGGAAGCACAATCGCTTCATGGATCAGGAGAAGAAGGATTTCTATCATTATTATGCAACCATGATGGAGCCGTGGGATGGACCGGCAGCAGTGCTGTTCTCCGATGGTGATGTGGTTGGAGCGACCCTCGATCGAAACGGTCTTCGTCCGTCCCGCTACTATATTACGGATGACAATCGACTCATTCTGTCATCCGAGGTGGGCGTTCTGGACATTGATCCGAAGCATATCGTACAGAAGTCCCGTCTTCAGCCGGGGCGCATCCTGCTGGTGGATACCAGGGAGCAGCGCATCATCTCCGATGATGAGTGTAAGCGCACCTATGCTGAGCGTGAGCCGTATGGTGAGTGGCTGGATCGGAACCTTCTCCACATTGAGGACCTGAAGATTCCGAATCGGAAGATTCCGACACATACACAGGAGATGCGGGACCGTCTCTATAAGGTCTTCGGCTATACCTATGAGGATGTGAAGTCCGTCATTCTTCCGATGGCACAGAACGGCATCGAGCAGACGGCGTCCATGGGACATGATATTCCGCTGGCCGTGCTCAGTAAGGGCCACCAGCTCCTGTTCAATTACTTTAAGCAGCTGTTTGCGCAGGTTACGAACCCGCCTATCGATTCTCTTCGCGAGAAGATCGTGACGGATACGACCGTCTACATTGGCTCCGATGGTAATCTGCTGCAGGACAAGTCCGACAACTGCCGCGTGCTCGAGGTATCCAACCCGATTCTTACGGGCGTGGAGCTCATGAAGATCAAGGACCTCGATCAGCCGGGCTTCCGTACCGAGGTGATCTCGCTTCTGTACTACAAGAACACCTCGCTCGAGAAGGCTCTGGAGCAGCTCAATATTTCGGTCGATCGTGCCTACCAACGCGGCTACAATATCATCATCCTGAGCGATCGTGGCGTGGATGAGAACCATGTACCGATTCCGTCTCTGCTGGCGGTGAGCTCGGTAGAGCAGCATCTCGTGCAGACGAAGAAGCGGACGGCGGTGTCGCTGATCCTGGAGTCGGCGGAGCCACGCGACGTGCATCAGTTTGCGACGATTCTCGGCTTTGGTGCCCGTGCAATCAATCCATATCTTGCACATGAGTGCATTTCCGAGATGATTGATATTGGTATCCTTGATAAGGATTACCATACCGCCATCGAGGATTACAATAAGGCCGTGCTGAACGGCATCGTCAAGATTGCGGCGAAGATGGGTATTTCGACGATTCAGTCCTACCAGTCAGCGAAGATCTTTGAGGCCATTGGTCTCAGCAAGGAGCTTGTGGAGAAGTACTTCACCGGTACGGTGTCGCGGGTCGGCGGCATTGGCCTGAAGGACATCGCGGAGGGCGTGACCTGGCGGCATGATCATGCGTTTGATCCGATGGGACTGAGCCTTGACACCGCACTGGATTCGGTTGGCTTCCATCAGCTTCGCTCTGGAAAGGGTGCGGAGGATCACCTCTATGATCCGGAGACCATCATTGCCCTGCAGCGTGCGGTACGAAGCGACGAGGGGGATTACAAGAAATTTAAGGAGTACACGGCGCGGATTGATGATGAGCGTCGTCCGCATACGCTGCGTGGACTTCTGAAGTTTACGGCGAAGAATACGCCGGTGCCGATCGAGGAGGTTGAGCCGGTATCGTCGATTGTGAAGCGCTTTAAGACCGGTGCCATGTCCTATGGCTCGATTTCACTGGAGGCGCATGAGGCGATGGCGATTGCGATGAATCGTCTCGGTGGGAAGTCGAATACTGGTGAGGGCGGTGAAAACCCAGAGCGTTTCGGTACAGAGCGGAATTCAGCCATCAAGCAGGTGGCCTCGGGTCGCTTCGGTGTAACGAGTGCCTACCTGAACTCTGCCGTCGAGATCCAGATCAAGATGGCGCAGGGCGCAAAGCCGGGCGAGGGTGGTCATCTGCCTGGAAAGAAGGTCTATCCGTGGATTGCGAAGACCCGGTTCTCCACACCTGGAGTTTCCCTGATTTCACCGCCACCACACCACGATATCTACAGCATCGAGGATCTCGCTCAGCTGATCTACGATCTGAAGAATGCGAATCGCCGTGCAGCGATCGCCGTAAAGCTTGTGTCAGAAAATGGCGTAGGCACGATCGCCAGTGGTGTGGCGAAGGCCGGTGCACAGGTCATCCTGGTATCCGGCTACGATGGTGGTACTGGCGCTGCACCGATGACCTCGATCCATCATGCAGGACTTCCATGGGAGCTCGGTATTACGGAGGCACACCATGCCCTGATTGAGAGCGGCCTTCGAAACCGTGTGAAGCTGGAGACCGATGGCAAGCTGATGACGGGACGTGACGTCGTGATCGCTGCACTCCTCGGTGCAGAGGAATATGGCTTTGCTACGACGGCACTTGTGTGCCTCGGATGCATGATGATGCGTGTGTGCAATAAGGATACCTGCCCATTCGGCGTGGCAACGCAGAACGATGTGCTGCGGAAGCGCTTTACGGGTAAGCCGGAGTACGTCATGAACTTCATGCGCTTCATCGCACAGGAGATGCGCGAGTACATGGCCGAGCTTGGCTTCCGCACGGTCGATGAGATGATCGGTCGTACGGACTGTCTGACGGTCAATGAGAACGCCGCGCATGTTACGGAGCGTTCTGCCAAGGTGGATCTCCGCGCCATTCTGAATCCGCAGTATGCAGGCCTTCCAGAGGAGCAGCGCCACTTCGATCCGAAGCATGTCTATGATTTCCATCTCGAGAAGACCCTCGATGAGTCGGTGCTTTTAAAGAAGTTTGCACCGGCGATTGCCAGTGGAACGCATCATGAGGAAAAGGTCGAGGTGTCCAGCATCAACCGGACCTTCGGAACGATTCTGGGCTCCGAGATCACGGATCACTATGGGATGACCCCGGAGGGCGATACGCTTCCGGATGATACCTTCGTGGTCGACGCATACGGTGGTGGCGGACAGTCCTTCGGTGCCTTTATCCCGAAGGGCCTCACGATCCGTCTCCATGGCGATGCCAATGATGGCTTCGGAAAGGGCCTGAGCGGCGGTAAGCTGATCGTGGTACCACCAGAGACGAGCCCGTTCCGTGCAAGCGAGAACATCATCGTCGGCAATGTGGCACTGTATGGTGCAACGTCCGGCAAGTGCTATGTCAGCGGTATTGCGGGTGAGCGCTTCTGCGTACGGAATTCCGGTGCAACGGCGGTGGCCGAGGGCTGTGGTGACCATGGCCTTGAGTACATGACCGGCGGTCGTGCTGTGATTCTCGGTTCGACGGGAAAGAACTTTGCAGCCGGTATGTCCGGTGGTATCGCCTACGTGCTGGATATGGATCACTCCCTGTATCTCAAGCTGAACAAGGATATGGTTTCTCTCCTGGAAGTCACCGAGAAGTATGACATTCAGGAACTGAAGGATATTCTGACGGATTATGTAAAGGAAACGAAGTCGGAGCTCGGCACAGAGATTCTGAAGAACTTTGATATGTTCCTTCCGAGCTTTAAGAAGATCGTTCCAAACGACTACCAGAAGGTGCTGACCGCGGTCAGCCACTTCGAGGAGCAGGGCATCTCGCATGACAATGCAGAGCTCGAAGCGTTTAAGTCGTTGTTTAACTAAGTTCCAGGCGCTCTTCGCCCGGCGTTTGTCGGGCGGAGAGGCATGAGACTGAAACCAACGGGGCTGAATACCAGCCCGTGGTAAGAATACTATTCCGTTTAAAGGTGATCGATATGGGAAAAGTAACAGGATTTCTCGATTATGCGAGAGAAGATAATAAAGATGTTCCGGTAGAGGAGCGTATCAAGAATTTTAAGGAATTTCATATTCCGCTTACAGAGGAGGAGCGCCGGAAGCAGGGAGCGCGCTGCATGAACTGTGGCGTGCCGTTCTGTCAGTCGGGAATGAAGCTTTCCGGAATGTATACCGGCTGTCCCCTTCATAACCTCTGCCCGGAGTGGAACGATGAGGTTTATAACGGGCACATTGCCCATGCACTGAGCCGCCTTCTGAAGACGAACAACTTCCCGGAGTTTACGGGACGCGTCTGCCCGGCACTGTGTGAAAAGGCCTGCATTGAGGGACTCGATGATGCGCCGGTGACAACGCATGACAATGAGCTCTACATCATTGAAACGGCCTTCAAGGAGGGCTATATGAAGCCACGGATTCCGGAGGTGCGTTCAGGAAAGCGGGTGGCAGTGGTAGGGGCCGGACCTGCAGGTCTCGCTGCGGCCGATCAGCTGAATCACCGTGGTCACAGCGTCACGGTCTTTGAGCGGCAGGATGAAATCGGTGGACTTCTGATGTATGGCATCCCGAATATGAAGCTTGATAAGTCCGTGATCCGTCGTCGGCGTGCCCTGATGGAGGCCGAGGGTGTGGAATTCCGCACCGGCGTGGATGTGGGACGCGATGGGAAGGCAGCCGCGATCCTTCAGGATTATGATGCGGTGATTCTTGCGTGTGGCGCGAAGCAGGCACGTGGCCTGAATGTACCGTTCATTGAAAAGGCTCATGGCATCCACTATGCCGTCGATTATCTGACGAGTCAGACGAAGGCCCTCCATGAGCAGGGCGAGCATGCCTTTGGGACCATCAGTGCGAAGGGAAAACACGTCGTCATCGTCGGTGGCGGTGATACTGGAAATGACTGCTGTGGTACCGCCATTCGTCAGAATGCGAAGTCGGTGGCCCAGATCGAGATGATGCCGGAACCACCGGTACAGCGTACGGCCTCGAATCCATGGCCGGAATGGCCGAAGGTCCTGAAGGTCGATTATGGCCAGCAGGAAGCCATCCAGGTATTTGGACATGACCCACGTGTTTATGAAACGACGATCAAGGCCATCGAGACGAAGAAGGATGGATCCATTAAGGCGGTCATCACCTCGAAGGTGAAGTTTGAAAACCGCCAGATGGTTCTGGTCGAGGGCACGGAGCAGAAGCTTCCATGTGACCTCCTGATCATCGCGGCTGGCTTTACAGGCTGTGAGAGCTATGTGGCCGATGCCTTCGGTGTAGCCCTGACGGAGCGCCACGTCGTGAAAACGGAGGCGGAGCACTATCGTACCGAAGCGAGAGATGCCGCGTCGGCGAAGACACCGGCGAAGGTCTTCACCGCCGGTGACATGCACCGTGGCCAGTCCCTCGTCGTCTGGGCCATCGCGGAAGGCCGCGCCTGCGCCGCCGAGGTCGATGACTTCCTGATGGGCTACAGCTGCTTCGCATAACGGTGAAGCAGAAGCCCGGGCCCCGGCGAGGTGGCACTGGCATCCATACGGAAAGACCGCTAAAAAATCAAAAACGGATCTTTAGAAGCACTTGGAGAATTTTTCCTTAGCACCCTCTGACAACGGAGCGTTTTCATCAAGAAAACGCGACGATTGCAGAGGGCCTAGTGCTTCTTCAGATCCGTTTTTTAGATTTTTTCGGTCTTGCAGTACTGGATGCCAGTGCCACCTCGCCAGGGCCCGGGCTTTTCCTGCATCAGGCTTCTGCCATATAGGCATCTTTCTCAATATATGTACGTTGATGACTGGAGAAGCTCGGATGCTGTGACATTACTATAGGCACTGAAAGCGCTTTAAAATGGCGGCATGCCTATGAAAATCGAGTTCCTTCATAAAAAACATAGTCACGATGGGCCGTTTAAGCTTCATCGTGACTGGGGTTTTCAGAATTTCCATAGGCATGGTAGTTCATTTCGGGCTTCGACGTGCCTATAGGTGCTTCGACGGGAGGTCGAAGATGTGAAAGGAGCCTCCGAGGGGTGGCGTCCGAATCCATACGGAGAGTTCGTAGAGAAATCAAAATCGGACTTTCTAGAAACACTTAGAGTAATTTTACCTTGGCCCCCTCTGTCAACGTCGCGTTTTCATCAAGAAAACGCGGCGATTGCAGAGGGCTTAGTGTTTCTTAAAGTCCGATTTTAGATTTCTCCGAACGCGGAGTACTGGATTCGGACGCCACCCCTCGGGGGCTCCTTCATTTACCTCTAGATCCGTCCCTTCCGTCGAAGCACGAGATAGAAGACGAGGCAGAAAATGGCGCTCAGCAGTGAGCCGGCCGGGGCAGCGAGGCCCATGGCATAGAGGGTATCCGGGAAGAGCTTCGTCGCAAGCCAGGCACCTGGGATGCGGACGAGGAGTACGGAGCAGAGATTATGGATGAAGCTCAGAATCGACAGGCCAGAAGCACTGAAGAAGCCGGAGAATGGGAAGTGCACGCCCGCCACCATACAGTCGAGGACATAGGTACGCATGTACTGCACCGCCAGCTCCTGCACAACCGGATCCTTCGTGAAGAGTGCGAAGAACGGGCCGGAAATGAACTGGAAGAGGATACTGAAGAAAAGCCCGATGCTGACCGTGATACCGATGCCATAGCGTAAGGTTTTTCGAGCACGTGTGAGATCACCTGCGCCGATCGACTGGGCTGCAATCGTCGATACGGTGGAAAGCATGCTGGACGGTACCAGGAAAAGGAAGCTGATGGTTTTCTCAACGATGCCGACGGCGGCTGAAATGTCCAGCCCTCGACGATTTGCAATTACCGTGATCACGAGGAAGGAAATCTGAATGAAGCCATCCTGACAGGCAATCGGGACACCGATTCCAAGAATCTGGCGGAAGAGCTTTCCGTCCAGGTGCAGATCGGATGCATGAATCCGAATCAGGTCTTTCTTCCATATACTATAGAGCGCGAAGGCAACCGAGACCGCCTGAGCGACCACCGTGCCGAGCGCGGCGCCCGCAGCGCCGAGCTGCATCGGTCCCATAAAGAGAACATCCAGCAGGATGTTCACAACGCAGGCCACGGCAATGAAGATCATCGGGCTGCGGCTGTCGCCCATGCCACGGAAGATCGAGCTTAAGACATTGTAGGCAACAATAAATGGAATTCCGGCGAAGCAGATGCGGAGATAGACATTGGCACCCTGGACCGCTTCTGCTGGCGTCGAGAGCGCGGTGGTGATCGGCTGCACGAGGCAGAGGAGACCGGTGGTCGCGATGAGCGCCACCATTACAAAGAGTGAGACTGTATTCCCGATCGCCCGCTGCACACCGGCTTCATCCTCTGCACCGACGAAGCGACCGATCATCACCGTAGTGCCCATGGCGAGGCCCACGATCATGACGGTCAGCATATGCATGACCTGCGAACCGATGGAAATCGCCGAAAGCACATCGGCGCCATTAAACTGCCCGGCGATGAGAAGATCTGCAAGCCCATAGAGCGTCTGAAGAAAATAGCTGAGAAGATACGGAAGCGAGAAGAGCAGCATATTATGGAAAAGATTGCCCTTCGCAAGATTGTGTTGTGTCATAGTGCACCTCGAAACGGTAAGGCTATAAAGCGGGCCGTCGGGATGGCAGGTGGACAAAATCCGAGTGCCGAGACGGCAGGTTCATAAAAAATAGACCGCTGAAAACGGTCTCCTCTATTTTAATAAAGAAAGTGCGGACTTAAAAATAATCTGCACTTATGAGAGATATAACAGGCGGGATGACGCGGGAAGTAGAATACGTTGCATTTCAGCGACCGTGCATACGGCACGGCTCCTCGCGGTACATCCCGATAATTTCTAGCCGTTGCTGCATATTGATAAATACGGCACGCCTCCTTGCGGTACATCCGGTCAACGAATACGAATAAAGCGCACTGTTTGTGAAGAAAATGTGAAATCACAAATTGTTAGCACTCATCTATTGACACTGCTAATAGACCGCCTTATAATACGTCTTGTTGTTGGAAATAGAAAGTCAGACGCAGAACACAGGCGTTCTGTACTTCATATAAACAGCAAACCGAAAGGTAAATGTGAAGGAGGTCAATCAAATGAAATTGGTTCCATTATTTGACAGAGTCGTACTGGAGAAGGAAAAGATGGAAGAGACCACAGCAAGTGGCATCGTTCTTCCAGGACAGAATGATAAGGAAAAGCCGGGTCAGGCACTGGTTGTTGCCGTAGGTCCTGGTGGAGTGGTCGATGGAAAGGACATCACCATGCAGGTGAAGGTCGGCGATCACGTTCTGTTCTCCAAGTATGCGGGATCAGAAGTTGAGGTTGACGGACATAAGTATACAGTCGTAAAGCAGAACGATATTCTTGCAGTGATTGAGAAGTAAGCGAGGAGGATAGAACCATGGCAAAGGAAATCAAGTATGGCGTTGAGGCCAGAAAAGCTCTGGAAGCTGGCGTGGATGCAGTTGCAAATACAGTAAAGGTAACCCTCGGACCGAAGGGCAGAAATGTAGTACTCGATAAGAGCTACGGTGCTCCACTGATCACGAACGATGGTGTTTCCATTGCGAAGGAAATTGAGCTCAAGGATCCGTATGAGAACATGGGTGCACAGCTCGTTCGCGAGGTTGCTTCGAAGACCAATGATGTTGCCGGTGATGGTACCACAACCGCAACCGTTCTTGCACAGGCCATCGTAAAGGAAGGCATGAAGAACCTCGAGGCCGGTGCCAACCCGATCATCCTTCGGAAGGGCATTCACAAGGCTGTGGAGGCTGCGGTAGAGTCCATCAAGGAGCAGTCTTCGAAGGTAAAGGGTAAGGAGCAGATCGCAAAGGTTGCCGGCATTTCTGCGGGTGACGAGCATGTCGGCCAGATGGTGGCCGATGCCATGGAGAAGGTTTCCAAGGATGGCGTCATCACCGTTGAGGAGTCGAAGACCATGCAGACCGAGCTCGATGTCGTAGAAGGTATGGAGTTCGACAGAGGCTATATCAGCGCATACATGTGCTCCGATATGGATAAGATGGAAGCAAATCTCGATGATCCGTTCATTCTGATCACCGATAAGAAGATTTCCAACATTCAGGACATCCTTCCACTGCTTGAGCAGGTAGTCAAGATGGGCGCAAAGCTTCTCATCATCGCAGAGGATGTTGAGGGTGAGGCACTGACAACCCTGATCGTCAACAAGCTGAGAGGCACCTTCAATGTGGTAGCTGTCAAGGCTCCGGGCTATGGTGACAGACGGAAGGAAATGCTTCAGGATATCGCCATTCTGACCGGTGGTCAGGTAATCTCTGGCGATCTCGGTCTCGAGCTTAAGGATACCACGATCGAGCAGCTCGGCCGTGCAAAGAGCGTCAAGGTAACGAAGGAGAAGACCACCATCGTTGATGGCGAGGGTGAGAAGGCCGACATTGACAGCCGTATCAATGAGATCAAGCAGCAGATCGAGACCACGACCTCTGACTTCGATCGTGAGAAGCTCCAGGAGAGACTGGCGAAGCTTTCCGGCGGTGTTGCCGTTATCAAGGTGGGCGCTGCTACCGAGACCGAGATGAAGGAAGCCAAGCTTCGTATGGAGGATGCACTGAATGCAACACGTGCAGCCGTCGAGGAAGGCGTTATCGCAGGCGGCGGATCCGCTTACATTCACGCACAGGCTGCGGTTAAGAAGGTTGTGGAGACCCTCGAAGGCGATGAGAAGACCGGTGCCAAGATTGTTTACAAGGCACTCGAGGCTCCGCTGTTCACCATCGCATCCAATGCAGGTCTTGAGGGCGCTGTCATTGTCAACAACGTACAGAACACCGCGGTTGGTCAGGGCTTCGATGCGCTGAACGAGAAGTATGTCGATATGCTGGAGACCGGCATCCTCGATCCTGCGAAGGTTACGAGAACTGCTCTTCAGAATGCTGCTTCCGTAGCATCTACACTCCTTACAACCGAGGGTGTGGTTGCCGATATTAAGGAACCGGC
>ERZ808240.2163-NODE-2163-length-22289-cov-5.803814_pt1 | contig 22289 bp, 18 predicted proteins | sample MGYA00521084_ERZ808240 | MGnify/ENA primary metagenome ERZ808240 (study PRJEB31516, sample SAMN03275571) | gut metagenome | biome: mammalia-associated habitat; material: feces | host: Papio cynocephalus | place: Kenya | collected 2012-08-06 ...
ATGGATAATCAAACATTATTTACTGAATCTGTACCATATGGAAATAAATCAACATTTACATATGATCAAAAACAATTTACTTATACTGATCCAAAGACTGGAAAGATTTATAGTTTTGCTGGTTGGAAAGATGAAATTGATCCTGCTAAAACAACCATTACTGGTGATACAACATTTTACATTATGCTTGATGAATCTAAAGGTAATGTGCTTGTTACATACTATGTTGATGGTAATGTATTTAAGATGGTTTCAAATCCAGTTGGAACTCTCGATCTTATAAGTGAAACTCCTAGTAAGCAAGCAGATAAACAATATATCTATACCTTCTCACATTGGAAAGTTTTAAATTCAGCTGATAATAGAGTTGATTCAACAACTGCTTTAACTGCTAGTATGGATTTAGAGGCTGTCTTTACTAAAGAACTTAGAAGATATAGAGTTTCTATTGAACTTGGTACCCAATATGGAGAATCATATAATATTAAACTTTGTGATGATCAACTCATTGAATATGGAAAATTTGCTACATTAGAAGGATATAATAATGAGGATGAATTTGTTTTCATACAAGGTTATTATAAATATACTTGGGGAGATTGGTGGAATGGAGACCCAAGAACCACTCCAATAACCCAAGATATAACATTTTTAGCAATGGCAACTCCTTATTATTCTGCTAAAAAAGTTATATTTAAGATGCCAAGTGGAGACCAAGAGTACACATATAATGAAGGAAATAAATTAGAACTCATTCCTTATATACATGATCATGATACCGAGTTTTACCGATTTGAAGGTTGGAGAAATGCTACAACTAAAGAGATGGTAAGTGAAGAAACTATTGTTAATGAAGATATGACTTTAGAACCAGTCATTTCATATCGAGTAAGATTTATTAGATCAACAGATGGTCAAAAGATTATATCTGATACTTATGTAAGAGAAGGTGAGACTTTACCATTTGGTTTTGCTGATGGTGAATTAGATTATTCTAAAAACTATGAAGATGAGAATCATAATATTTCAGAAGTAAAATTCAAATTCACAGGCTGGGAAGGTAATATCAATTTAGAAACTTATCATATTACTAAAGATAAAATTTTAGTAGCTTTATATGATAAACAACCACCTGTAACAAAATACACAGTAACATGGGATCTTGAAGGTGATAGAGGAACAGCTACTTATTATGAAAATGAGACATTGATGATGCCTGTTCCACCAACCAAAGCAAGTGATTCTTTATATACATATTCATTTATGTATTTCTATGACACTTTAAATGAAAAGAAGTTAGAAGACAATAGTGTAGTTACTTCTAATATGAATATTATTGCTGTTTATCAGAAGACTCAAAAAGAATTTACGGTTACATTTAAATTTAAGAATACTAAATATGGTGAAAAATCATTCAAAGTTAAAGCAGGTGATAAACTTGCAGTTGATTTTGCTAAAGATTTTGGTATCGCTCAAGGTATGGCATTTGGATACGGAAGAGATTCATATGTTGATGGTGATTATGAATATTTCGCTACTGGTGGACAATTTGAATGTGGAAATATAGTTCTTAATTCAAATTGGAATGATGATTATTACATGTATTCTTCTATTATAGGAATTAATATTTACGAAGATATGGTGTTTACACCAATATATAATAGAAAAGAATTCAGACAAAAAAATGTTGTTGTTCAAAGTGAACAAGGAACCACTGGAACGATAGTTACTTTTAACAATTACAAATTAAAAGAAAGTGAAACTATTTCTAAAGATGATTTTAATGTTTACGATTTAGAAACGGATTATGGCTACTTTAGATTTACTGGGGAATATAAAGAAAAATATGTTAAGAGTACTAACACATATTATTTTTATCCACAATTTGAAAGATATTATGAAGTAGATAGCTTAAATAAGAAAAATTATGTCTTATTTGAAGATGCATTAGGTAAACCATATCAACTTTATGAATACAGAAGAAATGGTGGTAGACATATATATGGTCTTCCAAATGTGAACCCAACTAAAGCAAATTCTGGAAGCAAGAAGTATACTTTTGCTTATTGGATGAATGAAGAAACTCAAGAAATTTATGAGGGTGGTGTTTTTACTTTAGATAGAAAGAACTACACTTTTGTTCCTGTTTTCTTTGAAAGTGGTGTTGATTCTCATAAAGTCACAATCAAGAATGAAAACGGTTATGTTTTCTACACTGGAAAAGTTGAACATAATAAACTTTTATCATATAAAGATGATGAAGCAGATGAATCTAAATTCAGTTACACCGGAGTGGTTGATCAAACATATAAGAAATATAAATTCGCAGGCTGGAAAGATGATATCTCACCATATAACACTAAGATTACTGAAGATACTGAATTCATAGTTTTAACAGAGGTAGAAGATGCTAAAGTTAAACTTACTTTCTATAACGCTGATGAAACTTGGTCTAAAGTTTATGAAGTAGAAATGGGTAAGAGCTTTGAAAATAGTGCATGGGAATATCCAAAAGTTCTTTCTACTGAAAAAACACCAGAAGGATATCAATGGGTTGCAACTCGATATTGGGTTGATGAAAATGGAAATAGATATAAAGCTTTATCTAATTTCTCAAGTTCATATATGCAAGACACTGTATTCCACTATGAAGTTGAACTCCAAGCAATTGTCTATCCTGATCTTAGATTTGATGGAATTGATGGTTGCAATAGATATTATAAATGGCGTTCAATCCGCTATGGTTCAATAACCTCTGTAGATCCAGAACTTTGTACTGGTACTTATTTCTATAATACTTATCAAGGCACTGAGTACTCAACACCAGTTTGGATTACTAAATCATATGCCCATAAATGGATGGACGAAAATGGTGTTGAATATCCTGAAGACAGAATTGTTGTTACTTCAAGTAGATTTACACCTGTATTTGAATACACAACTTCACCATATCTTTACACAATCACCTTCAAAAACTGGGATGGATCTATTATCCATCAAGGTCAATATTCATATGGTGTTGGCTTATATGAAATGGGCTTTATTACATTCAAAGACCCAGTTAGACCTGGTACTGATAGTGTTGAATATGTTTTCAAAGGATGGGATAAACCTGTTAGAGTTGTCCATGAAGATGCAGTATATACTGCTGTCTTTGAGGAAAAAGTTAAAGAATATGGTGTCACTATTTCTGCTAATATCAATTATAAAGGTACAGTCACAACTGAAACACTTTATGATGAAAGAGTACCATATGGTGGCTTCATCAATCCTGAATCAGATGCTTGGAAGCAATACTTAAAGAAGCTTGAAGAATTCAATGACAATAGCTACTTTAGATTCAACAAATCTTGGCAAAGAAATCAAGCTCCTTCAACCACTTTAGCTATCACTACACATCTACACTATGTTTTAGATATTGATAAAGAAGATGCTGTTTACACCGTCAACTATTATGTAAGAGATGTAAATTATAAATATAAAGAATTATATAAGACAGTAAAATATAAAGCAGGTGATTCTTTTGAAAGTGTAGGAACACCACGTGTTTATTATTTTGATCAAACTGGTCCAAATAAGAATAATCAGATCACAATTAATTCTAATAAATTCTATACTACAACAAATCCAAATCATTTCACTGCTTCTAAATTCTATGAGCAAGATTGGCAAGATTGGTCAATTTTCTGCGATTTAGATTTCTATGTTGATGGTAAATATGAAGCAACCACTTATGAAATTGCATTTGGTGCTCAAACATATCTCACTGATTTGAGTATTATAACTTCTATTGATTTATATTATAAATCAGTAACAGGCAGCACTACCTATACTAAAGCAATGCCAACTGTTTTAAAGATTAGAAAGGGATATACAATTAAACAATCATTAACACTCTTCAAAGAAGATAATTCTGGCTTTGAATACAAAGAAGGAATGTTTGATGCTGATAATTTAATACCTGATCCACAATATGCAAATGCTAGTCCAAACAATAAATATAATTATGTGTTTGTTGGTTGGTATAACAATGATGATGAAGTTTTAACACCAATTACCGGAGATACTGTTTTGACTGGTGATTTAAACTATATTGCAACATTTAAGAAAGTTCCTAAGCAATCATAAATCTTCTTATTAAATAAGTATTAATTGCTGAATCATTGTTGAAATTAAAATAGCCTTGATTTTATTCAAGGCTATTTTTGATTATTAACAACGTCAAAGTTATTGACGCTTACCTTACTTTGCTGTAGAAATTTTGTAAACAATTAAATATTTTTATATTTATGCCTACATAAATAAAAAAAGCTAATACTTTTCGTATCAGCTATAATTGACTTTATTGGTAGCGGGGGCAGGACTTGAACCTACGGCCTTCAGGTTATGAGCCTGACGAGCTACCACTGCTCCACCCCGCGATGACTATATTAGTATATATAAAATGAAAATAAATTTCAAGAAATATAAAATAAGAGTTAAAATTATTAGATATGAAAAAAGTGCTTATTGTTATTAATTCATATTCTATCAGTGAGAATATTATTTATAAATCTACTAGATTAAAAGAGGAGCTTTTAAAATATAAGATTGAATCTGATATTGTAAAAGCTAATCAGCTTCTTGTTAAAACTAAAGGAAATGAATTAGATTTAGAATATTTAACTGATTATTATTTTGCTATTTATCTTGATAAAGATAACTATCTTGCTAAAGCTATATCATTAAAAATACCTCTTTATAATAATTATGAATCTTTAATTTTATCTGATGATAAAATGTTATCTATTTTAAATTTATATAATTCTAATATAAAAGCACCACTTACAATCTCATGTCCTTTATGTTATATAGATGAACCTAAAGTTGATGAAGTTAAATTATTTTTAGATGATGTTGAAAAAGCATTATCGTATCCAATGGTTTTTAAATTAACACATGGATCACTTGGAAAACAAGTATTTTTAATTAATAATAGAAAAGAGCTTGAAGAATATTACTCTATGTATAAAAAAGTTCCTCATATTTATGAAGAATATTTAAACTATCATATTGGAGATGACTATCGAGTTATTGTTGTTGGAGATGAGGTTATAGCTTCAATGGAACGAGTAAATAAAAATGATTTTAGATCTAATATAGCACTAGGTGGAAAAGGATATGATGTAACAAATACACTCAATGATTCATATAAACAGCTTGCAATCAAAGCTGCTAAATGTTTAAAGCTTGATTATGCTGGAATTGATATTGCAAAAGGTAAAGATGATGAGCCTATTTTCATTGAAGCTAATGGCAATGCTTTCTTTACTGAAATTGAAAAAGTGACTTCCATTAATATAGCAAGTCACTTTATTAAATATATCTTAAGAAAAGAAAAAATTATTGATTAGGAAGAAGATTTTCAGTCAGCGTCTTAAATAACTCGATGCTCTTATTTTCTTTTAAAATTCTTTCCATCTTTCTTTGCTTTCTTCTTTTCTTTTTCTGATGATTATTATTAGCAATAAAGATAATAAAGCCAATAATTAAAATAACTACAATCAATATCAAATAATATGACCACAAAGGCAGATTATTATTTTTAACTTTTTCCCACATTTTTAGCATGCTATCATTTTGTTTTCCAAAGTCATTCATTATGCATAAAGATGGTAATATGTTAGAATCGGGATATTGAGCATCGAACTGTCTATATCTATCTGAGGCACTTATATAGAAAACACTATCGCTTTCTTCACTTATGGTGTTATTAAAAAAGTAGGAAACATCTTTAATAAAATAACTATTATCTTTTTCTTCATCACTAAGAGATTCAATATCTTCAATCTTAACTTCTTTTTTACCTGTCAAATATTCTTCATGATAATTTCCTTCACTATCATATCTGATATCGTAATTAGCTTTAAGTGAGCTTAAAATATCATCACCTGCAATAACAGGAGTATATCCAATATAATCCATATTTAGTTGGGCAATATCAGGAAGTGATAAGAAATTTACAAATTCTTCAGCTAAGCTTTTGTTCTGACTGGTTTTAGGAATTACCCAACCATCAAACCAGATATTAGCTCCTGTATCAGGAAGTGAATATTTTAAAATTGTTTTTTCACTATTATTGTTTAATGATGCTGAGAATTCATCAGCTTGATTCATTGCAAAAACAGCATCACCACTCCAAGCTATATTGATTGCAAATTTATCACCTTTAGCCATATCAATCTTACCAGAGTCAACTTCAAAACCAAAAGCATGTTTTTTAAGTGATTTTAATTCATTTAAAACATTATTTAAAGTTTCATCATCACAGAGATTAAAAATATTAGTAAGTTTTAAATTATATTCTTCATCTGTTAGTAATTTAGCATCATGTTTTTCTTTTAAAGTTTTAAAACCTTCATATTTCACATCATTTAATGTAAAATCTTCATAATATGCTTTTAAGATACCAACTGCATAAGAATCACGCATAGAGTCTTTAATAGCTAAAAGATTATCGTACTTATCATCCCATAAAGATAACCATGATGTTAAATCACTTCTCATAGTTTTAGAATCGATACCACGTGATTTTAAAGCTGAATAATTATCATTATATAAAATACCTAACGTGCCCCACATATATGGTCTACAATAAGATGAGACAATATTCTTTTTACCATCAATTTTGATACTAGATATTTTGTCTTTGATAAATGGTGAAACATTTTGTTCATAATCTGGTGTTGAAGTATCAGAAAATGGAACAATCAAATCCTCAGCAATCATTTTTTGAATGACATAATCTGATGGACAAATTAAATCATAAGAGACTGAACCAATTTTAAGTTGGGAAAGCATAGTTTCATTAGTATCAAAAGTTGAATATTTAATAGTTACATTCTTTCCTTTTTTTAGCATGTAATCATGAAATAAAGTTGGAATATCGACGCTTTGATCTTCACTATCAATAGCCATATAATCTTCCCAGTTATAGACGTTTAAAGTTATGTTTTCTAAGCTTTCTGCTCTTTTAATTAAAATATCATTATTTGCAACGTGCAAAACAGGAAGAAGGGAGGGAGCAAAAACATATGAAAGAAGTGATATTTTAGCAAATAAATGTCTACTTTTCATTTAACTTAATCCTCCTTTTTTTATGTAAACTTAAAAGCTTACTAGCTTTTTTAGCTTTGACATTAACATAGATAGAACGGACAATAACAATAGTTACAACAATTAAGAAGATGAAAGTGGTTAGTGGCCTCATTTCAGGAGGAACAGCACCTTTCTTGATCTTAGCCTGAATGAGAGTTGATAAAGTTTCAATTTGCCCTTCACCTGATAATAGACCGGGGCCTCTTGTAAAAGCAGTAACAATAAAATCATCTAATGATAAAGTAAAGGCTAAAACAAAACCAGATATTATGCCAGGAACAATTTGTGGAATGATAACTTTATGAATAGCTTTAGTAGGAGTAGTTCCTAAATCAAGAGCGGCTTCATATAATGATGGATCCATTTGGGTTAATTTAGGTTTAACATTGATATAAACAAAAGGAATTGCTAAAGTGCAGTGACCAATAAGTAAAGTGTAGAAAGAAAAAATAGATTTACCTTGGAATATTTTTTGACCAATGAAAACAAACATGACAGTAAGTGACATAGCAATGACAACTTCAGCATTGACGATAGGGACTTGATTTATTGATTCAACAATTTTTCTAGTTCTATTTTTCATATAATAGACACCGATTGCACCTAATGCACCAACAATGGTTGAAACAAGTGAAGCAATTAAAGCTAATATCAAGGTATTACCTAAAGCTGTCAATATCTCTTTATTTTTAAATAAATCACCATAAAGTTTAAAACTGAAGCCTGACCATTGACCTGTTATTGTTGCACCAGTAAAAGAATAAACAATCAAATAAAGAATAGGAAGATAAGTTACAAGCAAAATTAAGTAAATATAAATGTATGATAATATTTTCTTTACCATGATCCACTTCCTCCTTTTTCACTTTCTTTTTGAAATTTACCAGTCAGTAACATACATAAGAAGATGATAACTAACATGATAAGTGACATAAACGAGCCTCCATTCCAATCACTATTTGAAAATGATAAATAAATGGAGTTACCAAACAACATAATCTTTCCTTCAGACATAGTATCTGAAATGACATATGATGAAATAGTAGGCATAAATACCATCATTGAAGCAGATATAACACCGGCTAAAGTTTGTGGGAAATAAGCTTTACAAAATGTTTTAAATGGATTGCATCCTAAATCTTTAGCAGCTTCAATTCTAGAATAATCTATCTTCAGCATAGTTGAGTACAAAGGAAGTATTGTAAATGGCAAATAATTTAAAACCATACCAACCATAGTACAAAAAAGTGGATGTTGACCAGTTGTTGTATGAAACCATCCTAAGATGATTGATAATAAATCTCTTAAAGCACCTGTTCTCAAAACAAAGTTGATCCAACTAGGTAAAACAAATAAAAGAACTAGGATATAGCTTTTATTAATTTTAGGATTGGATAATAAATAAGCTAAAGGATAAGCGATAAGAAGACATAAAAGAGTATTAAACAGACCAATCAATACTGAAATTAATAAGACATTTAATTTAGTAGTAGATGTAAAAAACTCTTTAAAAGCATTAAAAGTAAAATAGCCATTACTATCTGTAAAAGCATAGAAGATGATAAACAAAATAGGGATAATGATGAATAATATTAAAAATAAAGCAAAAGGAATTGCTAGTGACTTTCTAAATGCTCTATCTTTCATAGCTTGTTAAATCTCCTCTAAGTTTGAGCTTGATTGAAGAAGCATCAACTTTTAAACCTACTATATCACCAGGGTTGAAAGTATATGGAGTTGAAACAAAGTAATCTTCTTCATCTTCACTTCTTACTAAAACAACGTAGTGATCACCTTTATAAACGGAAGTGATAATTTCACCAGTTACATTTGCACCATCTGTATCATCAGAGATTAAAAAAGCAGTTGTTGGGATAGTAGCTGTTACATCAGCATCAGTGAAATCATATTCTTTATCTTTAGTGACAACATAGCCTGATTCATCGACTCGTGATTGGGAAACAAGTTTGCTAACATCCACTTCAAATAAGTTGTCACCAATAATTAGATTATTATTTTTATCGATATAGGCATCTGTATAAACATTGAGATTATTATCTCTTTTCATCAAGTGAATATCGCTAGGTCTTATTTGAATATAAATAGGCTTATCAGTTTCATATGACTTGATGGTCTGAGCTAAGACTTCATTATGACCAATCATAATGACATAGAGATAATTGACACCTTTAAATACTTTAGAAACAATCTTCCCTTCAATGTAGCCTTCCTTCGGTTCAGTTTGGAAATGAATATCTTCAGGTCTAATTACAGCATCAACTTGACTGTTGATTTCGAAATCATCAACACAATCCATAACTTTACCTAAGAATTTAACTTTTCTTTCACCAACCATAGTTCCATTATAGATATTTGATGAGCCAATAAAATCAGCAACAAAAGCATTTTGTGGCTCATTATAAATATCTTCTGGTGTACCAATTTGTTGAATCACACCATCGTTCATGATGATGATGGTATCAGACATTGTTAAAGCTTCTTCTTGATCATGAGTAACATAAATAAATGTTATTCCTAATTTTTTATGCATGTCTTTAAGCTCAAGTTGCATGTCTTTTCTCATTTTTAAATCAAGAGCCCCTAGTGGCTCATCTAAAAGGAGAATTTGTGGCTCACAAATAATTGCCCTTGCAATCGCTACTCTTTGTTGCTGACCGCCTGATAAAGTTGAAATATCTCTATCTTCAAGTTCATCTAAATCAACAATTGATAAAGCTTTAACAACTTTGTCATCAATTTCTTGTTCGGTAAGATGCCTATATTTATAAAAAGGGACGGGATTATTAAAAGCATAATCGAGTTTTTCATCAAGAAGTTTTAAGCGTTCTTCCTTTTCCTTGTCAGTGATTATTTTGTCTTTTTTTATTCTTTTTTTCTGCTTTAATAATTGTTTTATTCTCTTTTTATCAATTTTAGTTACTTGATTACCGCTTTCATCTAATACAGCAACAGGCAAAGTTTTATTTTTAAGACCAAAAGCAACATTGTCATAAACATCAAGATTTGGGAAAAGGGCATAATGCTGAAAGACGGTATTGATCGGTCTTTTATATGGTGGAAATGATGTTAAATCATGACCATTTAATAGAATATCACCAGAATCAGGAGTTTCAAATCCTGCAATCATTCTTAAAGTGGTTGATTTACCACATCCTGATGGTCCAAGAAGGGTGACAAACTCACCTTTTTTAATTTTCAAATTCAACTTGTCAATGACTGTTTCACCATCAAATATTTTGGTCACATTTTTAAGTTCAATAATGTAATCATCATTACTAGTTAATTGCATAGATTGCCCTCCTAAAAAAACATGAAAAATATAACATTTTTTTATCAAAAAACAAGTAATTTTTTTTACATTTTTTTAAGCATGAAAAAATAATATAAAAAAAATAAAAAAAATAACCTTAAACCTTTATATAAATATAATAAGTTGTAAATAAAAAATACAGTATTATTTATGAGTAATATTTAAATATATAAATATGAATTATATATAAAAAATATTACAGATTTGAATGTTGAAATATAATATCAAAAAAATGATAAAAAAATTAAATGAAATTGTTTCATTTTTTACTTGTATTTTTTATTAAAAAAATATCGACTAATTTTGTTGATTTCTATAATCAAGAATAATATAGTTTTCACTATATATGTAAAATCATTTTAAGCAAGAATTTTTTGAAAAATATTATTCCATTTTATTTTTTAAATCATTTAAATAAAAGGCAAAGTAATAATAAGGAATCGTTAAAATTTGATTATTTTTATCATACCCATACTTGTTGGTTGACACTTTAATGATAATATCTTTTTTATTGTGCATTCTAAATTCTTCAATTGAATTTAAGCGGCCACCTTTTTTCTTAGCATCGATTGGTATTATTCTTCCGTTTAAATCAAGAATGAATTCAAACTCGCTATCTCTTTTCCCTTTCCAATAGAATAAATTAAAATTTCTAGCTGATAATTCAATTGATATATAGTTTTCATAATAAATCCCAGCTAAGCTATTTTTATTATCAATAATAAAACTTTTAGCATTTAAACCTCTTTGATAAGTAAATAAACCCATATCAGATAAGTATAGTCTATATAGAGAATCTTCATTTCTAATAAGTGGAGAAGTGATGTGTTCTTTAAGAAGTAATGATTTATTTACAATATTAGCAGTGACTAACCATTCTATTGGAGTATATAAATCTCTACTTTTTAAATTCTTATCTATGAACGTGCATTTGAAATTTTTATTTTCTTTATTTAACTGGGCATAGATATTTTTAAATATTAGTCTGCTTCTTAATATTGATTCGCTACTGGCTTGATATAAATCCATATCATTTAAATAATCTGAATAGAGTTCGGTTAATTTTTTTAATGATTTTTGATAAGCTATTGCCTTATGATCATTATATTTGATGAATTCATTAACAACTTCAGGCATCCCACCTATAAAAAGATAGTCATTAAATATATCGAGTAAATCATTATGCGTTTCATCATCAAAAACTTCTTTTTCAAGATATGATTTTTTTAATAAAGCATACGTATTTCTTTTATAATTATATAAAAATTCATCAAATGTTAGCGGATAGATTACTAATTGATTTATTTTTCCAACAGGGAATAAGAAACTTTTATCAGCAAAGCCGCCTCGTTTATGAACATATCTATTTAGTTTTATTCTAACAAGTGAGCCTGTAACAATTAAGGGGATGTCTCTTCTGCGTTCACAAAAGTGTTTCATCATTTTAATGATTGGTAAACATTCTTGTACTTCGTCAATTATAAGCAAATGTCGATTATCTAAGATGAAATTATAGTGAATTTGTATAAAATCAATAATTTTATCAAGGCTATTATGTTCAAAAACATAATTTACAAAATCTGGATCATCTGAGCAATCGATTCTTAAATAAGATTTTTTATAATATGTTTTAGCAAAGATTTCTTCTAACAAATATGTTTTACCAACTTGTCTTGCACCTAGCACAAGAAGAGGTTTTCTATCAATATCAGCATTCCATTCTATCAATTTTTTTAAATAAATTCGTTCCATATCATCTCCATAAATTGTACATTTTTACAAGTTTAACACATCCATAAATTGTACATTTTTACATTGTTAGCTATGAAAATTTATTAATTCAATAATGTTATTAGTGATATAATTTTTTTATGCGGAAGATTGATAGTTTTATTTTTGATTTAGATGGTACTTTGCTTGATACATTAGACGATATTAAAGAAGCAGTCAATTTTGCTTTAAAAAAATATCATTTAAAAGAAAGAACTAAAGAAGAAGTTTTATCATATATAGGACACGGTTCTAGATATCTGATTGAAAAAGCAATCGGTGAGTCTAATTTAAATTCATTCGATGAAATATTCGATTGTTATTATGAATATTATACTAATAATTATAATGTTTATACAAAACCTTATCCTAATGTGATTGATAGTTTAAATTATGCAAAAAATAAGGGAATTAAATTATTTATTTATACCAATAAACCTTATGAAATGACAATGTCACTTGTTGGTAAACATTTTAATGATTTGTTTGACTTAGTTGTTGCTATTAGAAAAGATGATAAGAAAGTTAAACCTAACCCAACTCTCTTTTTAAATGAGAGTAAAGATTTTAATATTGATTTTAAAAACAGTTTCTATTTTGGTGATTCAGAAGTTGATATTCAAACAAGTAAAAATTTAAATATTGAAAATATGGTATCTGTGACATATGGGTATAAGAGCAAAGAATTTTTACTAAATTATCCACTTAAGCCAAAATTTATGATAGATGATGCCAAAAAAATTGTTAATATTATTGAAAATCAAACTATATAAATATTAAAATAAGAAAAGGAGAAATGCATTATGATTATATTAACAGGACCATCTGCTTCAGGAAAAACAGCTACGTGTTTATATCTTGAAAAACATTATGGAATAAAAAAAGTGGTTACTCATACAACAAGAGCAATTAGAGTAAATGAAGTTGACGGAGTTGATTATCATTTTGTCTCCAAAGAAGAATTTGAAAAGATGGTCAATAATAATGAATTCATCGAGCATGTAACATATAATGGAAATTATTATGGTACATCTAAAGCAGAAGTTAAAGATGACAAATGCTGCACTTTAGATTTTAATGGTGCATTAACCTATTATAATCTTCATGATCCTAAAATTGTAATCTTCTATTTATATTGTGATGTAGATACAAGAAGTCAAAGAATGAAAGATAGAGGAGATAGTTTAAATAAAGTAGAAGAAAGAATAGTTGGTGATGTTAAATCATTTAAAGTTGATGAGAAGATAGAAAAGATCTTTGATTATAGAATTGATACTTCTAAATATCCTTTAGAAGAAGTTGCTAAAATCATCTATGATAAATATTTTGAAATATTAAAAAAAAGAAAATAAGTTTGAATTTTGAGACAAAAAAATAATAATTATTAAAAAAAACGTAATAAAGGACTATATTATAAGTGGGAGTAGTAAAAAGTTCTTTACTTTTTAGGCTAGCTCATATATATTAAATAAGACTCTTTTTGAGTCATATACTTTCTTGCTGTTTCCTGATGTAGAGACAGCCGAAAGAGTCCATAGGGAGGTATAGAGACATGAAAAATTATGAAATCATGTGTATTCTCATGCCAAATCTTGAGCAAAGCGAACTTGAAAAAGAAATCGCCAGCTTATCCAAGATTTTAACAGACAATGGTGCTAAATTAACTGGTACCAATACTGAAGCTTGGGGTATGAGAGACTTAGCCTACGAAATCAAGAAACAAACAAAAGGTTATTACGTCGTCTTCACCTTAACTAGTGAAGCTAAAGCAATCGACGAATTCAACCGCATCACAAAGCTTGATTCAAAGGTCTTAAGATCACTTGTTACTGTTGCTCCTAAACAATAAAGAGGAGAAAAATTATGGCAAGTTTAAATCGTGTTATTTTGGTTGGAAGAATTGTAAGAGATCCTGAACTAAAAAAGACAACTTCAGGGGTATCAGTCACTTCATTTACTATTGCAGTTGACAATATCGTTAGAAGTGGAGCTGAAAAAACCACAAGCTTTATTCCTTGCACTTGCTGGAATAAGACTGCTGAACATGTTGCAAAATATTGTTCTAAAGGTAGTCTTGTTGGAATCGATGGCCGACTTACACAACGTTCTTATGAAGATAAAAATAATAATAAGAGATCAGTTGTTGAAGTGGTTGCTGATTCTGTTCAATTCTTAGAAAGAAAGTCAGATGATAGTCAAACAAATAATTTTGATTCAACACCTGATAATTCATCTTCAATTCAAGAAGGTATTGATTCAACCGATGACGATTTGCCATTTTAATCTTAGTGTAACTAAGGAAAGGTAAATTAAATGAATATTAAAAAGAAAAATAACGTCCGTAAAAAATATTGTTATTTTACCAAGAATCATATTAAACATATTGATTATAAAGATGTCGAATTATTAAAGAAATATATTTCTCCATCTGGTAAAATCACCAGCAGACGTATCACTGGAACTAGCAGCAAATATCAAAGAATGTTAGCTATTGCTATCAAACGTGCAAGATATATGGCTCTTCTTCCATATGTTAATGATTAATTAAATCAAATTCAAACTCTAGTATGCATCAACTAGAGTTTTTTTTATTTTAAAAATATGAATAAAATTACTACTTTACAAAACTCGCTCGGAATTTCTTAAAATTAATGTAGAAACTCGCTCGGAATTTCTTAGAAAGGTACCAAATGTATTTTAAAAGAAAAATTGATTCACAATTAGATAAATGGTTAAAGAGTGAAAATGAATCACCAGCACTAATCGTTGGTATACGACAATGTGGAAAGACGGAAACTATTAAGGAATTTGCTAAAAGAAACAAATTAAATTTAATTGAAATAAACTTTTGGACAAATCCTGAATTTGGTTCAGATTTTGAAGGAAGTTTGGATGTCGATAATATTATTTCTAATATTTCTTTAAGATTTCCTAAGCATAAAATCAATTCAAATTCATTGATTTTCTTTGATGAAATTCAAGATTGTCCTAAAGCAAGATTATCATTTAAAAATTTTAAAAATGATGGTAGATACAGAGTTATTGCTAGTGGATCATATCTTGGTGTAAATGGATATGTCGTTTCAGATGCAACACCAACTCCTGTAGGATATGAAAGTATATTTCAAATGAAAACAATGGATTTTGAAGAATTTTTGTGGGCAAATGGATATAGTGAAACACAAATTGAGCAACCAATTTATTTTTTTGAAAAAGCTGAGAAAATACCTGATCATATTCACAATTTATTTAAATCTTTATTTTTAAATTATGCATGCATAGGTGGATTCCCTATGGTAGTAAAAAAATATTTAGCTCAAAAAAATTTTGTAGATGCATTTAATGAATTAAGCAATATAGTTTTTGACTTAAAAAGTGATTTTGGTCGAAGAAAAGATAAGAATGGTAATCCTGTATTCAAACAAGCTGAGGTGTCAAGAATACAGAATGCATTTGATTTGATACCGACTTTCATGTCCAAAGAAAGCAAAAGATATATTGTGTCCAAAATAAATGGTGGAACACAATATGATAAAAATGATGCTATTGAATATCTTAGACAAGCACATGTTGTCTCTAAAATTTATAATGTTACAACTCCTTCTCTTCCATTAGCTGCTGAAAAAATCGAATCTCAATTTAAATTATATCCAGAAGATATAGGCATTGCTATATCGATGTTTGGATTGGATACTATTTCTGCTATTTTAAAAAATAATTTAGGTCAAGGAAAAGGAGCTATATACGAGGCACTAGTTTTTGATTCACTAAACAAAGCAGGCATTGAAACATATTATTTTGCTAAAGAAAGTGGATTAAAAATTGATTTTGTTATTACATATAATGGCTATGCGACTCTTATTGAAGCTAAAGCTAAAAATGGTAATACTAAATCGAGTAAAACAGTAATGAAACATGAAGAGCACTATGGTAAAACTCGTTTGATAAAGATTGGTGATTATAATGTATCTAGAGTTGAAAATATTATTACAATACCTCATTATTTAACATTTGCTCTTGGGAAGAAGCCTGATTTTTAGAACTAATAATAATAAAAAATTTTATTATAAAATTAAAAATTGTCTATAATTGTTATAAATAGATATAGAATAAAAATTCCACATATAATTAAAATCTTTAAAAATTATTTAATAAAGTATAAAATAATATCGATGATTAAAGCATATAGTAAAGATTTAACTTATTCATATGTGGAAGGTTTTTTTCCAACGTTTGAACTTATAAAATATCGTAAAGATGATTTGATAGCTATCTATGTAAATAGCGATGCTATTAATTCAGATGGCTTGAATAAATTAAAAGATTTTGTTGATGAAAAATACTTTATCTATTCAGATAAAGCTTTTTCTATTTCTAAATCAAAAGATAATGCTCATGTATTGGCTGTTTTTAAAAAGAAATTGAAAAATTTAAATAAAAATGATGATCATCTTGTTTTAGTTAATCCTTCAGATATGGGTAATTTGGGAAATAGTATGCGTTCTTTACTTGCTTTTGGCTTCCACAACTTAGCAATCATTACACCAGCAGCTGATATTTTCAATCCTAAAACAATAAGAGCAAGTATGGGAAGTTTCTTTCATATAAATATTGAAACATTCTCAACTTTTGAAGAATATTTAAATAAATATAGCAGAGAATACTATCCTTTTGTTTTAACATCATCAAAACCGCTTGCTGATGTGAAATTTAAAGAAAAATGTGCACTAGTTTTTGGAAATGAAGCAACTGGACTTCCAACATCCATTTATAATTCAAACAATGTAAAAATTGAACAATCAGATGAAGTCGATTCTTTAAACCTCACTACATCAATTGCAATTGGTTTATATGAATTAAAAAAGCAAAAAGAATCAATTAAATAAAGGTATTTTTAATACAAAATGACAAACCACAACGAAAACAACAATACTTATAATATCAATTAAAGTTGAAACAATAGGTGAAGTGATAACAGCTGGATCGACATGTATTTTTTTTGCAAATTTAGGAATAGTGGCACCTATCATTTTTCCAACTATGATAGTGAAGAAGAAAGTGATTGAAACGGTAGAGACTATTTTAATTATTTCAAGCTCATTAGTTACATCTTTATAATCGCCAATCATTCCTGTTTTTAATTCAAGATAAGTCCAACCAAAACATATAGTTGATAACATAATGGCTGTAAGAATAGCTGCTTTAAATTCTTTAAATAAGAAAGATAAATATTTTTTACCTTTTAAATCATATAATGAAATTTCTCTTATTGAAACAGTGCTTGTTTGATCGGCTGAATTACCACTAGTTCCCATTATAGATGGAAGTATAGTTATTAAAACAGGTATAACAAGAAGTGGTTCTTGCATGTATGATAGTGCAATTGAAATGAATGTATCAAGAAGGACCATCAAAACAATCCAAATGGCATATGATTTATATAATTCCAAAGAAGAAGTTTTTAAATAAGGTTTATTTGAATTTATAACACCTGCTTGAAGTTTGATGTCTTCAGTATTTTCTAAATTAGCAACATCAATAATATCATCAAAAGTGATGATACCAAGAATTCTTCCTTGTGAGTTAGTCACTGGAAGAATAGAAATATCATATTTTCTAAATTCTCTAACGACAACTTCTTCATCAGTTGATGTAAAAACAGATATTACTTCAGGATTCATAACATCACTGACTAATTTATCTTCATCATTTTCAAGCAGAATATCAAGATTACAAGTCCCTATTAAAATACGAGTTTTATTGACAACAAAAATTTTCCAAATAGTTTCTTTTTCTTTGCCAATTTTCCTAATTTTAGCTAAACATTCTTTAATTGTTTTATCTTCTTCAATTTCAACATATTCACAAGTCATCAAAGAACCTGCAGTTCCTTCTTTATAATTTAAATATGTTGATATTCTTTTACGATCACTTCTTGTTGTTGCTAACAATACTTTGGTTACTAAATTAGATGGAAGCTCATCAACAAAATCAACTAGATTATCAATCTGCATTTCACTGACAATATTTTGTAGTTCATCAGATGTAAAAGCAGAGACAACTTGTTCCTTCTTCTCTTGCGAAAGCAGAGTAAATATTTCAGCCGATTCATCACTATTGACTGTTTTAAAAAAGAAAAGAAGTTCTTCTGGATTTAAATTTTCTACAGCATCTGAAATGTTGTGAGGATCATAAGAAGCAGCAAGTGAATTTAAAATCTTTGTGTTTTTAAGTTGAATAAATGTTTTTAAGACATCACTTGAAATGAATTGACTAACTTTAGAAGTTAAGGAAGAATCAACTTTGAATTCATCATCGGATCTAACATTCAAATTATTGATTAAATCATGTTTTAAATCTTTCATGCTAAAATCCTCCAGTTAGTAATAGTTGTAAATAAAACAGCTACTTCACCTGGGTCAAATTTGTTGATGATGAATTTTGCAAGTGAAAAATAGATAAGTAGAGTCAGAATATCCATGATTGAAGTAATCAGTGGTCCTGAAATAAAAGCTGGGTCAATATGAATTAGTTTAGCAACAATTGGTAAGGTTGCACCAAGTAGCTTGGAAACAAAAACGGCAAAAAATAACGATGATGAAATGACAAGTGAAATGATCAAGAATGCTTTTTGTCTACCACCAACATCTTTGATGAATCCATCAAGAGAATTGCCAACATTGATGATGGGAGTATTTAATTCAACCATTGTCCAACCAAATGAAACTAAAGCAACAGTGATAGCTGTTAATAATCCAGCAATAAATTCTTTTTTTACTACTTTAAAATAGTCTTTAGTTGTTATTTCACCAGTTGCTAAAGCTCTAGTTATCATTGAGGTTGTTTGATCACCTGAATTTCCACCTGTATCATTTAAAACAGGTAGGAAAGAAATTAAAACTGGAATAGTTAAAAGTTCAGCTTCAAACTTGTCAACAATCATCGATGCAAAAGTATTGATTATCAATAAAATAATAAGCCAAATAACATATGATAAAGCGATTCGATAAAATTTATTTTCAGCATAGCTTTTATCATTAGTTGGTGCAATAGCACTTTGCTTGTAGACATCTTCAGTATTCTCACTTTCAATAATATCTAAAACATCATCAAAAGTGATGATACCTAACATATCTTTGTTTTTAGAGACTACAGGTAATATAGGTAAATCAAATTCTTTGAAAACTGAAATAGCATTCTCTTTATCAGCAATAGGAGAAATATATGGGAAATCTTTGTTCATTGTTTGCGAAATTTGTAAAGAATAGTCAACAAACATCATATCTTCTAAATATTGAATACCAATTAGATGATTTGCATTATCAGTTATAAATATTGCTCTTACAGTTTCCATTTGTTTACCAACTTCTTTAATCTTCTTAAAAACATCACTTATAAGTACATCTGGCTTAACTGATAAATATTCGGTTGTCATAATTGAACCAATGGTATCATCGGAGTATTTAGAAAGAGTGATGAGATTTTTCTTTCTTTTTGAAGGAAGATAACTCAATACTTTTTCTCTCAAAGGCTTAGTTAAGTCTTCAATAAAGTCGGCTAAGTCGTCATCTTTAACATAGCGAAGAGTCAAGACTATTTGCTTTTTAGGTAAAGTTTTTATGATAGCTAAACGATTGTTGATAGGAAGATATGAGAAAAGATTGCCTAATTTTGAATAGTCATCACCATAAGTATAAAAATCATTGATGTCATTTTTAGAGAAATTTTCAAATGCTTCAACAAGCGTTAAAGCTGAAACATCATTTAAAAGTTCATTGATACCATCAGTATCTTTATTTTCAAGAAGTTTTGAAATTTTATCTACAAGTTCCTTGCTTGTATAACCATTATTTATAATAAGGTCAACATTTAAATTTTCTTCCATTTATAGCCTCCTTATTAAATTGCATTTATAAAAGTTATTTTATATAGTAGTTAATGTATGTCTCAAGCATGCAAATATCACTAACAACTTTACCATTATTTTTAATTTCAAGAAGTTCATGATATTCTTTGCTTGAAAAGTAAGATACAGATAGAATATCGACATTTATTTTATTCATCACGTTTATATCAGAAATGGTATCACCAATATAAAGAATATCTTCTTTTTTTAAATTAAAATCATCGATAAGTTTATTCATTGAAACATCTTTATTGACACCTGTTTCACTACCAGTATATTCTCGAATAAAGAAATTATTTAGTTTATTAACATCAAGTGATATATCTAATGTATCTTTACCTCTACCAGTTATTAAAAATAAACTGATATTAGGATTATTTTTTAAATTGATCAAAGCTTTAATAATCGGAATAGGTACCTTATATAAAGGGGCTTCTTTTTGATAGTATTTTAAAAAAGCTTCATAAGCTTTATTAAAGTAACTATCATCAACTAGTGATTTGATGATTCCTTTTTCAGTAGGGCCATAATGTTTTATTAGCTCTTCAACTGTCAAATGTGCATTTGGAAAGCTATTGATTGCAAAAAGCATGCTATCAGCTTCAAGCTTTAAGCTATCGATTAATGTCCCATCAAAATCAAAGACAATAGCTTTCTTTTTATTCATACAAAAATTTTAACACTAAAGAATATATAAAGCATAAAAAGAAATTATTATTTTTTTGTTTCTTTAATGATGTTAATAAGATCTTTGCTTTCTTCATCAAATAGTTGCTCATTTTTTAATGTTGCAATATCGTTTTCATTTGATGAAACAATTGAAATTGATTTGATTCTTCTTTTGATCATTTTTTGCTTAGCTTTTAGAGCAAAACTATCAATATAGAAAATGGTAGCTGCCTCCCAAATAAAGACCCATGCTACAATATCGAGTGTCTCGTTGATGATTGTTCTTAGATTCTCATTATTAAACCACTTAAATGATAAAGAAGAGATGGCTAAAATTAAAAATAAAAGACCACTTAAAAGAAGAAGTAGAGAAGATATTTTTTTAAATTTTAAATTCCTTTGAGTCGCAATATAATGTGAAGCAAAATAATCTTCAAATAAATCAGTAAGTTCTTTAACGTCGTATCCATTAAAATCGTTTAAAACAAATTTAAAATGACAACTATATTCATTTGGTATTTTTTCAATTAATGAAATCATTTTATTAAATATTTCATCGTTTAAAGAAACAGTTTCACCAATTGAATCATCAAGTAAATCAGTTGCATTATCATATTGCAGTTTGATAGTAACTACCTTATTTTCTTCATCGACAATATAATGTTTTTTTAATAGCTCAATTGAATATTTTTTTATTTCTTTTTCTTTTAAAAAATCAAACATATTTGCCTCCTAACTAAAAAAGTTAGTTTATTATAAGCTATTTAAATAAATTTAAATAACTTATTTTTGAAAAAATGAGCGGGTAAGTAGCTGTTAAGCAATGTTCTTGAATTAATTTTAAAAAATGATATATTATGATTGCTATGGAGGTAATCTATGAAAGATTTAAAAGGAACAAAAACTGAGAAAAACTTGCAAGCAGCTTTTGCTGGTGAAAGTCAAGCTCATACCAAGTATGCATATTATGCATCAGTAGCCAAAAAAGAAGGACATTATGATTTTGCTGAATTATTTGAAGAAACCAGTAGAAATGAAAACGAACATGCTGAATTATGGTTTAAGTATCTTCATGATGGTCAAATTCCAACAACTGAAATCAATTTAAAAGATGCAGCTGATGGTGAAAATTATGAAAACGAAAAAATGTATCCAGAATTTGCTCAAACAGCAAGAGAAGAAGGTTTTGTAGAAATTGCAGCCAAATTTGAAATGGTTGGTGAAATAGAGAGAAGACATGAAGCTAGATATAAACATCTTCTTGAACAACTTCAAACCAGCAAAGCAGTCATCAAAGAAGGAGCATTAGTTGTTTGGAAATGCCAAGTTTGCGGTCATATCCATGTTGGAGAAAGTGCACCTGCTATCTGCCCACTTTGCGGACATAAATCATCATTTTTACCTGAGTATCTCTCTTATGATTACTCACCTAAAAAAGGCAAATAAAAATCAGAACAAATATTAGTGATATTTGCT
>ERZ808240.2164-NODE-2164-length-22274-cov-4.124848_pt1 | contig 22274 bp, 9 predicted proteins | sample MGYA00521084_ERZ808240 | MGnify/ENA primary metagenome ERZ808240 (study PRJEB31516, sample SAMN03275571) | gut metagenome | biome: mammalia-associated habitat; material: feces | host: Papio cynocephalus | place: Kenya | collected 2012-08-06 ...
AAGCCAAGGCTTTTTAGTCGCATTGGCTACGCCTGAAAACCGTTAAGAATGCAACCTGTTGATATTTAATGGTTTATAAAAGCAAGCCGAGAATCGCTTCTTTTCGATCAAGAGACTGCTTGATAGAAAAAAAGCGATTCTCGGAAGACCTTTTGTAAGATATTATTATCCAGTAAAACTTCTCCATGTCAAACCTTATGCGATTTTAGATTCCCATGAGTTATTTGATTTCTTTTACAACCTTGGCAGATTTTGCTCCTTTCTTATAGCTATATCACAAATTTAAATGAAATTTTGAATGCACGTCGATTTGTTACGGAAAAAACGGCTTCATGGAACCAGCAAGGTTCCATGAAGCCGTTTTTTCAGGTATTGTTATATAATGAACTTTAGTATTTAATCATCTTGGCTAATTGCAAGAAGTAGGAGTTCGACCAAATGTCCATTTCCTTTGGATTTTTGATAAAAGGCAACACGTCGGCTTTCACTTGATTGATGTCAGCAGTGTTTATACGTTGTTCTAAGTCTGCAATGAATTCTTCTTGTGATTTCTTACAGCCATTGAATTCTGTGATTCTTTCTTGCAGATGTGTGAAATCCAACGGTACTCGATTTCTAACATACCATTCAAAATCATACCAGTCGCGTCCTTTTACACGGTTTTTCCAAGCACGGTACACCAAGGCATGCATTTTTCCTGCAAACAAGTCCGGAAGCGTGAAGCATCTTGTCATGAATGAGCGAGGTTCAAGTAAAAGTCTTTGTTCTGTTGAGAATTGAAGGGGTGGATTCGTATCAACTTCTATTTTTATCTTGATAGACTTTTCGGTGTGGAAGGAAATATCATATACATCGGTAGTGTCTTTTAGAAAGGCAGACTCAACCTTTCCGAAATTTTTCTTGTCTTTCTTTTTGATATCTACTTTTCTCCCTATGGCATCAAATTCGTCTATGATAGGTTGGAAATAATGCACGAAGTCGAAGCTATCATTCTTCTTTAGTAAAGAAAAGTCCATATCTTCACTGAAGCGCTGCAAACCATGAAATATTCGAAGGCAAGTTCCACCATAAAAAGCCGCCTTGTCGAAGAAGCCGCCTTGATATAGACCAGCTAAAATAATTTGTTGGTTGACTTCGAAGGTCGCATTTCGTCGGGCTTGGTCTGTTGATAAGTCGTAAGCGGAAAGCATATTTTGGTAAATATCATTCATTTTTCAAAAGTTTTAATATGGTGAGTATTGATGTAGCCTTTTTGCCTTTTTGGGCATATTCTGCGAAGATATCAGGATGGAACTGATAAAATCTCTCCATGTCAAACCTTAGGTTCTCCTCAAGAAATTCTAAAGCCTCCTTCTTGTATCTAAGGGTGATGCCTGGCTGGTTGGCAATCAAGTCACATAGTGCCTTTTCAGGAGTCGCCATGATATAGACTGCGTTTGCTTTTTTTATTTGTGTTATCCCTATGGGATATGCCTCCCTGGAAATATGATAATAGCAAAAGTTTCCAACAGGGGTATTGAACGCCTTTGCTGACTTAAAAGTCATGGATTGGGTGGTATATACCGCCTCGGGTATCAGTCCATAATATCTCAGTGCTGAATGCATGGATATGTATGACGGAGCCAAAAGATGGTTGGCGATGAGGCCAGAGGAGAGAGGAATCCCTGTTTCGTCAGGAGTAACAACAAATAAGTTTCGTTTGAGGCGGATGATTTCACCAGCCTTTTCCAGTTGTGCGACCTTTGCAAACTTGGTCTTTACTTCTGGATATAACGAAGCAATGACCGAAGATGTTACTGGAATATTACCTAATGTAGATAGTACACTTCTCATAGATACTGCAAAAATAGTAATTTTATATATAGTAAACAAATAAATACTTAGTTTTCTATTGGAAAATTTACTATATATCTTTACAAAATGATATGCCGATGCGTCTTTCAACTACTTTGTGGGGACGGATCCCGTGCCCTCTACTGCACATCTAATCGATTCTTTTGGATTCGTGCGTAAAAAGCATTACTCACATGAGATTCAACATGGAACCTAAAAAACGGCTTCATGGAGCTTGATTGTTCCATGAAGCCGTTTTTTCAGGTATTGTTATATATATGCTTTGTCGCTTGGTGTTACAGGGCGAACTTGTAGCCGAAGGTGAATTGGAACACGCTGTTCTTGGAGTCGGCCTGATCCGTGAGCTTGGTAAGTCCAAAGTTGTAGCGACCATCTATGACGAAGCGGTTGAACTCGTAGGATATTCCGACAGGTATGCTGAAGTCAATGCTCTTGATGCCTGGGAAGTTGGTCGATACGTTCACGCCGCTGACCGTAGCCGAAGCCTTGTGCCTGACGTTGAAGCCGGGCTGTATGCCGAGCTTGACGGCAAGGCCCTTGGCCACGTAGACGTTGGCGAGGATGGGCACGTTGATGTAGTCGAGCTTCGAGCTTAACTCTCCGCTGTTGCCTTCATCGTCTTCGACATTGGCCTTGCACCCCTGCATGGAGTAGAGCGCGCCGGCGGAAAGGCTGAAAACGGGTGAGAGCCTGTATTCAAACTCGGCTCCAACGGCAAGTCCTATGCGGCTGTCGGTGCCATCGCCATCGGTGACGTTGGCCACGTTGAGTCCGACCTTGGGCTGGATGGTGAGCGAGCCTTTATTCCATTGCGCGAACGATGCCGTGGTCGTGAAGAATGCCATTAAGGCCATTAGGAATAGCTTTTTCATGTTTTGATTTTTTATATGGTTCGAGTGCAAAGGTATGTAAAAACGACGTGCGCTCCAAGCATAATGACAAGATATTTCTTGTTTAAAACAAAATCCGCAACGCCCATCGTAGAGCGTTGCGGACAAGAATGTTGTGCTCACGCGTGGTGAGGCGTTGTCATTTTATTATTTCAACACCTTTACGGTCTTGCCGTTGGCATAGCGAACGATGTTGATGCCCTTCTGCAAAGAGTTGACCTTTGCGCCGCCCACGGTGTAGATCTCGGCCTTGCCATCGTTGGTGTCAGCGTTGATGTCCTTGATGTTGGTTGGATCCTTCGGGAGGTCGAGCACGTTGAAATACTTGTATGTGGCGTTAGAGAAAGTTGAACCCTGGCATGCGCCAAACTCAATCTCCGTGAGTGCGAAGAAATCGGCCATCGCGGTCAGGTAGTCCTCTAACTCGTACTGAGTGGTGGTGCTGTACTGGTTGAGGTACTGCGTGCCGTTGATTACGAGACCCTTCTCCTTTGAAATCTCAATGGTCAGTTCGTCGCTGTCGAGCGTGATGTCGTAGCGCGAATTGTTCTTGCCTTGGGTCATGCCATTGAACTGCAAGCTCTTTGTGCTTGCGGTATAGTAGAAGTGGTAGTGAGGAGCGTCGTCCCAACCACTGATAGACTCGCCCACGGAGAGAATGTTCTCAAACGAGTACTTGCAATTTGAAAGGTCGATGACGGCCTTGACATACTGCTTGTCCCAGTCGATAGTCGCGCTCTTGCTCCACGCGCTGCCAGCGGGCTGGTAACCTGCGTCGATGAGGCCACCCTCTGATGGTGTAGGAGGCTCAGGTGTCTCGTTGTCCTCACCAAACACGGTCACGGAGTTGGTGCTCGTTGCGCTAATCTTCACGGTGAACGTTGCGAAGAGCTTGCCCTCGCTGCTCTTGCCTTCGAGCTTGGCGTCAACCTCGCCCTCGCTTACCATTGCCATGGTGCCAGTAGGAACAGTGAGGTTCTCGATAGTAGCCTTGCCGTCGAAGGAATATGTTGTCACGCCATCTTCTGTAGCGGTTGTCACGTCGTCGTACACGAGGTCGAAGGTCGTGTCGCCGAGATTGTATTCCTTGTAGACAACCTTGCTCTTGCCCTCGCCGAGGTCGTACACCTCAACCTTCTTGTCGGTGTAGTCGAACTCGCCCTCGTAGGTGGCGTGAGCCTTGTCCGTGAACACCTCTGTTGGCTCAGTAGGCTCCGGTGTCTCGGTCTGGAGGTCAACCACGGTCACATACTTGATGGTGGCGTTGCTCCTCGTGTTACCCTCCTTGCTGCCGATGTTCACCTTCAAGAGGTTCCAGAAGTCGGCGGTGTTCTCCTGCCATGTGCCGGTGATGCTTGTGTCATAGTTGTCGAGGTAAGCTTCGCCGTTGATGGTCACGCCGTTCTCCTTGGAGAACTCAATCTTTATCTCGTTGTCGGCAGATACGCCTGTCTTGGCGGTTGAAAGTGGGTGTGAGCCACCGGTGGTGAGATAGTCGACCTTCATCCTGCCTGTGGCCTTGGTGTAGTAGAAGTGCCATCCGCCGATCTTCCAAGCTCCAACGTCCTCGCCAACAGAGAGGATGTTCTCGTTCTGCGTGGCATCGCCGCACGTGGAAAGGTCGATTACGGCCACAAGCTTCTGCTTGTCCCAGTTGATGGCCACGTCGGACCACTCAAACTCTTGGCCACCAGCCGCGAAGTCTTTTGAGCCTTCCACCACGGTGCCCTCGATTCCTGGCTCAGGCTCCTCGCCACCGCCATTGTCGATGTTTTGCACCTCCACGCTCTTGTAAACGGCCTTGGAGCGGTTCTCGCCCTGCAGGGAGCCGAAGAAGAGGTCGCTCTTGGCATAGAAAGCCTCTATCTCGCTTGCCGCCATCTTGAGCTCGCCGTCAACGTATACGCCGTCCTTTGTGATTTCGATGCTCACGTTGGCAGGGTCGGCCACGTTCTTCACATACACCGTGGGAGTGGTTGAGAGGTCGGCACTGTTGCGCAGCTGGATGGTGAAGCAGTGGGTAAGGTACTCGGTCTTGTCATTGGTAGTCCACACATAGTTAGCGTTTGTGTAGAAGAAGTGCAACGTGTAGCCTTTGCTGACGTTCCACTCTGCGAGATCGGCTTCATTGTCCGAAAAGCTCATGGTGTTGGCGTTGGTTCCGTCTTCAGCCGACATGTCGAGGTTTGCCACGATCTTCTGGGTTTCCCAGTCGATGGTGAAAGCCTTTGCTGGAATTGTGCTGCCGTTGGGGGCGAGTCCGTCGTCGACGAGTTTCGTCTGCGCGGTCACCGTCAGTGCCACAACCAACAAAGCAAGAACAGATAAAATTTTCTTCATACTCTTTGTTGAATTAGTTAATGAATAAAAAAACAGTTATGGTGATCAAGAATAAGATCCGTTCTGATTCTCAAGAGGATTAGAGAGCATGGGGACTGCGTTGCTCGCGTCCCCATGCCCATTGTCATTGCCTTTTAGGGTGCTTGCTAAAACTGCTTACTTCACTGCCACTTTCTGTGAGCGGAAGATGTGGCCACTCTGCATCTTGATGAGGTAGACGCCGGCGGCGAGAGAACTGGTCTTCACGCTTGCCGGAGAGTCGAGATACTTCACGAGCGCGCCGTTGGCATCATAGATCCAAGCCTTGTCCACATTCTGGAAGTTGAGCTGTCCGTCGGCTACGTCGACCTTTGAGGCTTCGCCCTTCACGGCGCTTATGCTGTTCAGGTTTCCGCCGAGGCACTCAGGCTCGTCGGCCGTGCCCTGGTCGTGAGCGTCGGCTGGGGCAGGACGCTGCTCGTTGTCGCCGCTTATCTCCACTCCGAAGTCCATTGAGAATCCCTTGTTGTGGAGGCCTGTGGGCACGAACGACCCTGCGAACCAAGCGTCGGAGAACACGATGCGCAGACGGCTCTTGCCAGTGCGCGCGTCGTCTGGAACCTTGAATTTGCAGGTAATGCCCTTGGTCTCGAACTCGGGAGTGGACGCGCGAATGGTGCCCAAGAAGAACAGGCGCTCGCCGTTGTCGGGATCCGTGGCTATGTCGTTAGGATTGAAGGTGTGGTCGCCGTTGAGGTCGATCCATCCACCAGCGAAGCAATAGCGCAGACCGTCGGTCTTCTTTGAGCCATTGTAGGTGGCGTTGGTGGTGTCGTAAGCCTTGATGAACAGCGTCACTTCCTGGCCTTGCTTCACCTTGAGAACCTTGTCGGTCTGGTCGTCATACTGCGTGCCGTCGGCCACGGGATGGTCGGTGTGGTAGTCGAGGTTCTGGATGGCCCCGGTGGTGGTCACGTCGGTGACGTAGCGCTGCTGGCGGGCGATGTCGGCTCCGTCGCTTGAGGGATCCATCTGCGAGATGCCGTAAGAGTTGTCCTTGAAGTTTGGCAGCGAAGCCTGGTTGCCACGGGTCACCTCCACCCACTCAACAGGAGAGTAGGTCTTGAGGTCGGTGGACACGGCGCGCACGCCGATGTAAGGCTGGTCGTCGGCCCCCTCGAACATGATGTCGCCCACATAGCAGCCCCACGAGGTGGTGCGGGCAATCTCAGACACGCGACCGTTGGCCCCGTTCTTGTAGAGCACCTCGAAGTGGTCGATGTTGGCCTCGTCGTTGTACACGAGATCCCAGTCGGCGCGCTTCTGCGCCTTGGCGTCCACGCCCCAGAAAACCTTGGCAGACATGGTGCTCTTGGTCTCCTCTTTCACCTCCACGTTGACATCCTTCACGAGAGACGGATTCGTTTTCACGCCATCGTTTACCTGCAACTGGCCCACCAAGAGCTTGTAGGCATCGTCGCTGCCTTTGACGCGAAGGCCTATCTGCGTGATCACGTCGCTCTGCGAGAGACCGCTCACGCTGACCTTCTTCTCGTTCCAGGTGTTGCCGTTGATGTCGCCAACGGGAGTCTCAACCCATGTGCCGTTTGCCTTCTGCAAGATGACATAGAGGTTTGAGGGGTTGGTGCCTTCCTTACCGTTCTTCACGGCGACCTTCACGAAAGCGTCGCCCTTGCTCACGTTCAGTTCCGTCTTGTAGAGCACGATGTCGGTGCCGGTGCTTGTGGCCTTGCCTTGGAGCTGGAGGCACGTGCCGCCCATGTACTGGTCGTTGTGGGTGAACGACGGGTCGATGTCGGTAGACACGGTTTGCGTGCCAGCCTTCACCACGAGCCAGCGGTAGGTCGGCACATAGTCCTGATTGGACATGTTGTACCACGAGCCAGCGGTCTTCTTACCCTTGTAGGCGTAGCGGTCGCCGTTGCCGAGGTTGAAATAAGTCTCGAAAGGCAGGTCGCCGTGAATGGCTGAGCGCTCAGGAATCCACGATGCCATGCCGGCGAAAGTCTGGAGAGGCTTGGTGTCGCCGCTTGCTTCCCACTCGTTGCCAGTGTCGCTTATGGCAGGGCGGTTGAGCGGGTTGCGGTTGCCACCCGACATGAAGCGCTCGAGCAGGTACTGGTAGTTGTCTTGGGTCTCGTAGGAGTCTGCGCCACTGTTGTATGACCAGAGACGGCTCTGCGCGTGCTCGCCCCACATGCAGATTCCCACCTTCTTGGCGTAATCGTCAGCGTTGAGACGGCTCCATGAACGATTGAGCGTCACGAACCACATGCCTGTGTAGAGGCCTTCCGTTGTGCCCATAGCCGCTTCGGCAGCCTTTGCCGAAGACGAGATTCCGTAGGAGAAATCGCCATTGGAGTAGTTGAGCATGAGGTCATGGGTGCGGCCATCCTTGTTGCCGAAAAGGGCATTGGCATAGTATGACGACAAAGTGGAGACGGATGTGTATATGCCGCAGTGGAAGTCGTCGAAGCCGTGCTTCTTGGCAGAGGCGTAGAGACCCTTGTGGAAGTCCACTACATCAGAATCGCTGAAGCCACTGTCTTCCCAGTTGTAGTTGATGCCGTCGAAACCGAAGTACATGAGACAGTTGATCATGGGCTCAAGATACTTGTAGGAACCGTCATCGTTGGTTTCGGTGATAAAGCTCATCCAGTCTGACGCGCCTTCACCTCGTCCGCCTGTGGTGTCGAAAAACTTGATGCCAGAGTACATGGCCGTGCCGTTCTTGTGGGCCGCGTCGGTCCATGCGGATGGAGCCGAGAACACGCCGTGGTTCCATGCCCCGAAGATGTTGGTGTAGTTCCACATTGAGAACACGTCGCTGTGGAAAGTCTTGTTTGGCTGTCCCACGTCCCCGGCCTTGCCTGCGTCCATGGGGATGTTCATCCAGAGGTCGCGCTTCTCGTAGGTGTCGGCCACGATGCGCTTTGCGCGGCTCAGGATGCCCTTGTTTCTCACGTGTGAGCGGATGAATGCGATGTCGCTCTGCTGAATGCCGGCGGCGGCGAACTCGGCGGCGGTGGGATACTTGCGCCCGTCTTGGTAGGCGTTGTAGAACAGCTCCATCAGCTTGGTGTCGCTGAATCCGCTGAAGTCGTAAACAGCTGATGACGTGCTGTCGTCGGCATATGTGGGCAAGTAGTTGCCACACATGAGGCCGACCAGCAGCATAGCTTGAAGCGTGGGTTTGAACTTCATGTAAATGGTTTTAGTTGATTAAAGTGTTGTTTTTATGGTCGACACTGCGTGTCTTCAAGTATGGCGTGCGGTGCAGGGCACCCTATGCCTTGCACCGCGCGAGATATATGTTAGAAGTTAGGCTCGTTCACGTCCCACCATAGGCGCGTGCCTTGCTGGTCGGGTCCGCCGAGAGCCGGGATGCCGGTAGTGTTGATGTCTTCCTTGGTCTGTGGGTCATCGGTGAACCATGGCAGACGACGTATGATGTTGAGGCCAGAGCAGTATTCGGCGTTGTCACCCATCGTGAGTGAGCCATCGCCATCTTCAGGATTCAAGACAGGGAAGAGCAGTGGATAGCCAGTGCGTCGAAGGTCAACCCAAGGCTCATAGCTGTAAGGGAATGAGGCTATGTATTTCTGGGTGATGATCATCTCGAGCTTCTTCTCGTTGCTCAGAGAGTTGTCCCACTTCACGGGAATCTTGGTCACGCTCTTCATGTCATTCGTCTGCCCGGTCGGGTCTACGTATGTGTAGTCCTTGGCCTTTGTCACGTTCATGTAGTCGTCGACCAGCTCTTTGTACTTGATGTTTGGCATGCCGCGATCCTCAAGGTAAGCATAGCGTATGCCTTCCTCATAGAACTGCTGCGCGGAGCCGCCCATGTTCCATCCCCTGAGCGCGCCCTCGGCGCGCAGGAAGCAAACCTCTGAGAGCTTCATGAGGTAGCATGGCGGGAAGTTGCTGTTCATGTAGGTGTTGTCGAGCTTTGAGAAAGAGATGTACGAGTTGGTACCGGCGCTCTGGCCTATGCCAGGTACGGTGCCGTCGCGCATGCCTATGATGGCAGACCCCTCAGGCGTGGTCTTGGGCGCCGAACCCTTGTTGCCAGTCTTCTCTATGGCTTCGGTGTTCTTCTTGAAAAGATACTTGATGTATGGGTGGTCAAGGCTCTCAAGCATGCTGCAGAAAGAGGCGCCAATGCGTGAGTCGCCCCACTCGGAAATCTGCACGAGGGGATGGTTGAAGCCAAGGAGCGAGGCGAAGATGCCAAACTCATGCGATGTCTTTGTGATGACTCCGCCGGCCACGGCTTCCTCTGCCCATTTCCTTGCCGTCTCAGGCTCAATCTTGGTAAGGTGGATGGCCATGCGCAGCTTTAGTGAGTTGGCAAACTCGATCCATGGCGTGAGACCGTCGTTCTCGTAGATGTCAGGGTCTTTGAGCAGTGGGAGCTTGCCTCCGAACACATTCTTGATGACCTTGCTCTTATACCACTCCGGGCGATTCTCAAAGTATTTCAACGCCGCTATGCAGGTGTCGATGTTGGCCTTGGCGCTGTAATAGATGGTGCGCACGTCGTCGTAGGTGAACGGCGACTCCTCGCGATTCTTCTTGAAGTCGTTGTAGGGCATGGGGCCGAACAAGTCAGCGTTCTCAATGGCTGAATAGTTGTATATCAGCAGGTAGGCGGCTTTCAGCTCAGGGATGGAATCGAGGTCGCCATTGTTGAGCACGGGGGCTATACAAGTCTTGCAAGACGAGAAGCCGCCTCCGGGACCGCCGTTGAAGCCCTTGGAGAGGTGGTATGTGGATTTCAAGTCAGCGTTGGAGTAAGGGAAGTCTGAGTGAGGCACGCAGCTGTACTGCACGTAGTTGTCTGGGCCAAGGCAAAACTGAAACTGGTATGCGTGCTCTTCGGGCAGGCCGCCTTCCTTTCCACCACGAAGGCTGTAGATGCCCGTGAGCGCGGTGCCGAGTTGCTCTCGCATGCGCCTGTAAGCGTTGTTGTACCCGGTCTGGCTGATCTCGATGTCGTACTTTATGCTATCCGCCTTGCCTGTGGAGATGGTAGGTGGCGTGACAATGGTCGTTTCCTGAAACTCGTCAGACGGTGTGTCGTAGTCGAGACACGACTGCAAGCCGAAAGCCGAGAGCACCATGGCGGACATCAGGAATATCTTGGATTTTTTCATGTTATGATAGTTCTATTCTTGTTAGTGCTGTTTATTAGAAGTTGACGTTCAGGGAGAATCCGAACGAGCGAGAAGAAGGCATGTTGAACACCTCGAATGCGCTGAGGCCTGTACCTGTTGAGAGCGACACGTCTGGGTCAACCGGAGCGTCCTTGTAGAGGAAGAACAGGTTGCGGGCGATGAACGACAGGCTCAGGTTCTTGTTCTGGCCGAAGAGGTCACGGAACGTATAGCCGAATGACAGTTCACGCAGACGGAAGTTTGTTCCGCTGTAGAGATAACGCTCGATGTCTTGTGGTGATACGCCACCAACTGACTGGTAGTAAGCCTCGATAGGTACGACGCGGCCGCTGCCGTCGTTGAGCTGTATGCCAAGTATGTTGTCGCCATAAGAAGCGTCGGCGTATGTCTTGTTGGCCTCGGCTTGGAGACGTGCGTCGGCAGAGCGCTGCGACAGGCCATAGCCGTCGAGGAATGACTCTGTCATGGAGAGCACCTTGCCGCCGATGCGTCCGTTGATGAGGAACGAGAGAGTGAAGTCCTTGTATGAGAAGTTGTTGGTCCAGCCCATCTGCCAGTTGGCGTTCATGTTGCCTACATACTTGCCGTAGGTGTTCTCAGAGTCCATCTGCACGCCACCCTGCGAGTTGAGTACGTACCAGCCTTCCTTTGCCGTGCCGTTCTCGACGGCTGCGTCTGTGGCCTTGTAGCGTTTCAGGTCGGTGACGTACATGTCGCCGAACTTGCCGCCTTCCTTGTAGAGAACCTGCACGCCGCCAACATAACTTGCGATGACGTTCTCCTTGCCTGTCTTCTCGTCGTAAGCGGTGCGGAGAATCTTGTTGTCGTTGTAAGACACGTTGTAGGATGTCTTCCAGCGCAGTCCGCGTGCGCCAAATTTGAAGTCGTAGCCCACAGTGGCCTCGACACCCTGGTTGCGGATCTTACAGGTGTTCATCGGGATGGACTTGCCAGAGGCGTTGGTGCCCACGAGGTAGAGGTTGGACATGGTGGCGTTGTAATAGGTGAGGTCAAGGCTGAGGCGGTTGTTGAGGAACAACGACTCGATACCTGTCTCGAACGAGGCTGTCTTCTCAGGGCGTGGGTTCTTGAAAGTCGCCCATTGTGACGGGGTGTATGCGCCAGTCTCAAGGTTGATGGTCTGTGAGCCGTAAACCTGGTTGGGGATGGAGTTACCCACCTCAGAATAAGAGGCGCGGTACTTCAAGTAGTTGAACCACTCGGGGAGCTTGACCAAAGAGCTGACGATGGCGTTGGCGCCGAATCCGAAGTAGCCGTAGTGCTCGGGCGTGCCGCGATCCTTGAACTGGCGGAACGCGCGATACCAGTCTTCACGGTAAGAGCCATCCACGTAGATACGGTCTTTCCATCCCACTTGCGCCGTGAACACCGCGCCCTTGTTCCAGTTGGAAGACCTACTTTGCGAGAGCGCTCCAGGGCCGCCTGCCGATGTTGAGAAGTAGTTGATGAGCGTGCTGAGGTGCTGGCGGTTTGCGTAATAATATGTGGCGTTGCCAGAATCGTACGACTTCGCCTCGCCCTTGGTGGTGTGGCCTACCCAACCTGCCGCGGCGCTGACATCCCAGTCGCCGAACGTCTTGTTGTAGTTGAGCATGTAGTCGGTGTAGATTTCCGTGGTCTTGCTGAAGCTCCACCAGTAGCGTCCGTAGTCTTCCATGCCAGACGGAATCCATGTCGTGGCGTAGCGGCGCGAGTCGCTCTCATACTTGGACAGGTCTATGCCTATGCGGGCCTGGAACGAGAGGCCGTCGTAGATGTCGATGTTTCCCGTAACGTTTCCGAAGAAGCGGTCTTCCTTGTTCACGCTGCTGTTCTGCTTGAGCAGCCAGTAGGGGTTGTTCTGCCCGTTCTCCTGGTATGCCCAGTTCTGCTGTATGCCTTCGAGGTCCACGCGGTCTGTGGTCCAAGAGTAGGTGTTGTCTGGATTCTTCTTGTAGTAGCTTTGCGGCTCGCTGCGCCAGTTGCCTTTCTCGTTGGCGTAGTTGTCGCGATAGTAGTCCATGTCTATGTTGCGAGCGGCCGTGTACATGTGGTAGATGGGGTTCATCGCGACACCGCCGCCAGGACGGTTCTTCGTCTTGGTCTGTATGTAGTTCATCGAGACGTTCACGCTGAGACGGTTGAAGAACTTGAAGTCTTGACGGAACGAAAGCGTGTGGCGGTTGTATGAGTTCTTTGGCAGCATGCCGTTGGCGTGAGAGTTGCCGTAAGAGAAGTAGCTGCTCATCTTCTCCGTGCCGCCTGACAGGGCGACGGAGTTGTTTGTCGTCACGCCAGTCTGGTAGAAGTCGTCGAGGTCGTTCTTGGCGTAGTCGCGTAGTCGCACCGTGTTGGTCTGGCCCGGGAATTTCTCAGAGCTCATGGCCACTGGAATGCCAAGATACGAGTTGCCGTTGGCATCAGTCCTCTTGTATTGGCTCATGCTGGAAACCTTGTCGCCCCAGCTGTAGATTCCCACCTTGCCGCTCACGATGTTGCCGTCGGCGTCTCTCACGGGAGTGACTGACGCGCCGTAGACATTCTGGATGTCGGGCGTGAGAAGAGGGTTGTCGAATGTCACGTTAGACGATACCGTGATGGCCATTTTCCCCTCGCGGCCTTTCTTTGTGGTAATCATGAGCACGCCGTTTGCGGCCTCTGAACCGTAGAGGGCCGCGGCGTTGGCACCTTTCAGCACGTTGATGGACTCTATGTCGTCCGGGTTGATCATTGAGAGCGCGTCGCCTCCCTCTGATGCCCCGACGGCAAGCATTGAGCCACTGCCCACCTCGCCACGCGTGTTGTTGCTCATAGGCACACCGTCCACGACGATGAGAGGAGTGCTCTTGCCCATGATAGACTTGTTGCCGCGGAGCAGAATCTTTGAGGCGCCACCTGCGCCACCTGCGCTCGGCGTGATGGTGACACCGGAAATCTTACCCTCAAGTGAGTTTGCCACGTTGGGGTCTTGCACGCGGTTTAGGTCGGAAGCCTTGATTTGCTGGGTGGAGTAGGTGAGCGATGTCTCCTTGCGCCTGATGCCCATGGCCGTGACGACCACCTCGTTGAGAGTGGTGTTCTCGTCTTTCATCACCACGTTGATGCTTGAGCGTCCGCCTACGGCAATCTCCTGTGGCGCGAAGCCTATGTACGAGAACACGAGCGTGGCGTTCTTGTCTTTCACGTTGAGCTTGTATTTACCGTCGATGTCGGTCACGACACCCACACCAGTGGCGCCCTTTACCACGACGCTTACGCCAATGAGAGGCTCGCCAGAACCGTCGGTGACAGTGCCTTCCACCACGGCGCCTTGAGCTTGTGTCGTCTCGCTCGGATTGGTAGAGGCCGCGGCAGCCGCATACTGCATAGGCATGCCTGTCGCAAGCAACGCAAACGCCGCCTTGAGGATGACCTGCCCTTTTTGGTTTGAATTGTTATTCATCTTTTATTTGTTAGTTTGGGATTTACCTAATATAGGTCGGCAACGCATATTTCATGTATTGCCGACCCACTATTCAGTTTTAGATAGTTTCGTTTTGGGTATTTGAGTTGATGGACAGAAAGTCTACTGTTTCACGACCTTCACCGCCTTGTAGAGCCTGCCGTTCTTGAGCACCTGCACAATGTAGATACCCTTGCTGGCTGTCACGGCCACATTCACGGTCTCGCCCGCGCCAGCCTTGAATGCGTTGCTCTGAATCACGGCACCGCTGGTGTTGACGATGTTGATGGTGTAGTCGCCACCCTCGGCAAAGCGGAAGTTGACGCTCTCCACGAATGGGTTTGGATAAACAGAGAAGTTGGCGTCGTTTTCGACCTTCGAGATAGAGCTTGCGTCGCCAATCTCGATAGTGTTGTCGAGCATCTTGGTGTCTTCGCCCCAGAAGTTGGAGAGTTCCACTCCTGCCTCATAGTTGCCTGTGCGAGCGTAAGTGATGACGGCTGCCTTGTCGTTCTCGGAAGAGATGCGTCCTCCGTTGAGGATCCACTTGCGTGTAGTGGTAACGTCGAGTGTGCCAGTGATGCCTGGATAACCAGTTAGGTTGTTGTCGGCACCCACTGTAGTATAGTCAGCACTGCTTGTGTTCTCGCCGCCGCTGCCCTCTGTCACGACCATCTTGGCGAGATATTGCGATCCGCCGTTGCCGTGGTTGGCAAATGTAGAGTCGGCCTTGTTGAAGTCCTCGAAAGTGTAATAGCCTTGGAGACCCTCAGGCGCGTTGCCGTCGGTGTATCCCTTCATGGCCTGAAGCACCTCGTCGTCGGTGAGGGGCTTGTTCCAAACCTGCACCTCGTCGATTGTGGCGTTGAGTCCAGCCTTGTAAACGCCGCCGCCACCGATGAAGATGTTGGCTGTCACGTTCTTGTTGATGCGGTAGTCTGAGCTGTTCTCACGGCGAGAAGAGCTTGAGAAAGTGCTTGGACCGGCCACGCGCTTGCCGTTGAAATACATCTTCTGCTCGCCACTTGTGCTCTGCGTCACGCAGATGTGGTTCCAAACGCCAGGGTTGAGGCTGTAGCCTGTGGTCATCATGGCCTCTCTTGGATTGTCGTGGGCTGTCCAACCAAACGTGTTGAACGATACCTCGTTGGCTCCGTGGTTCTGGCTGCAATCGTTATTTCCTGCTGAGATGGCCGGACGAACTTGCACCCAGAGGTCGCCCCAGTTGTTGTGAGGCCACTTGTCTTGCACAGTGTTCTTTGATATGAGGTTTGTGCCCTGCTTGTCGTGGGCGTATTCGTCAACCTTCACCCAAAGGGCGTATGAGTATGCCATGCCTTGCTGCACCTCGCCTGGTATCATGAGCATATTGGGGTCTTTCACCTGAAGTCCGCGTGACACCTTGCCCTCGCCGTCGCGCGAGGTGTAAGAGATGTTGATTGGGTCGTTGACTTTCGCGGCGTTGTTGTCCACTGTCACTGAGTTGACTTGTGGCACGGCTCCCGTCTCTTCTGTCGTGACGTGAATCTTGCCGCGGAGAACCTGCTTCTCACCCTTTGAGTCCACGATGGTGACATCGTAAACGCCGAGGTCGTCGATTGACAGGTCAAACGACTTGGTGTTGCTTGCAGTCTTTACCACTGCGCCAGTCTCAGCATTGGTGACAGTCCATGACTGTGCGGCATCTGCCATCTCGTCTTCCAGGCCAACGGTGAACGTCTCGCCTGGCTTCACTACCTGACGATCTATCACGACATCGCTTGAAGGTGTGTCGTAGGGTATGTCCTGATAGCTGCTCCATGATATATCCGACTTCTGCAATCCGTCTGGTGAGACGGCACGGACACCGAAGCGGCACTCACGGTCGTTGTATCCGCTCACGATAGGAGCGTCGATGACGTATGCCGCCCATGATGTGGTGGCGGTGAGAAGCTGCTCGGGCTGGTTCTTTTGCTGCATCCAGATCTCGTAGTACCATGTGTCAACCTCGTCGTTGTAGGTCTTCTGGTCACCGGTCTCCTCCTTTGAGGCGTAGCGCATCTTGAAGTCGACAGTGCTGCCCTTGCCGCGCAAGACCTCTATCTCCTTGATTGACGGAGCCACGGGATTGAGCGTCTGTTGTGGGTTGCGCACCGCTATCTCGCCCACGAGCATGGAGTAGTCGGAAGGCGTGTTCTCGGTTGTGATGCCTATCATTGCGATGTTGTCGCCAGACTTGATGCCAAGCTTGTCGAGTGTCGTGGTGAATGTCGCCCACTCGCCAAACTTCGTTGCGGCGGGTATTGCCACTTCCTTATAAGATGTCACGTTGTCCTTTAGGGCCACGAAAAGTTTCGCGTGGGTGTCGAGGTCGTTGTTCATCTTGTAGGTTACGGATATGTTGTATGTTGGCTCCACTGTGAGCGACGTGCGGAAGAGTTTCACGCGCGATAGCGCGCTTTGCCCTTTCAGGCGGAGACAAGAGCCACCCCAGTAGGCGTCGTCCCATGTCAACTCGGCCGTGAGGAGGTCGTTTTGGTCGGCCTTCTCATTAGCGTCCACAATCCACCAACGCCATGTGGGCAGGATGTCTTGCGTGTTGAGGTTGTGCCACTTGTGGTCGAATGTCACCTGTCCGTCGTTGCGGAACTTGAGGCCGTTGCCAAGGTTGAAACGTGATACGAATGGAACTGATTGTATTGTAGACTTGGCGGTGTTGAAGCGTGCCACGCCGTGGAAGTTGCTCTTCAGGCTCGCTATGGCCAGCGTGGTGTTATAGCTTGTGTTTGGCACGTTTGCCGGGTTGCGGTTGGCACCTGAGAAGATAAGTTCTTGCTTGTCGAGATAAGCCTGCTGGATGGCCACGTCTGACGTGCCGTAGTCGGTGGCGCTTTGGTGGATGAGGCCCTGAGAGTGAGCGCCCCAGAATCCTATGGAAGCCTTCACGCCTTCAAGGTCGGTCCAGTCAGCGCTGCTGGCGTATGAGAGGTTTCGTCCCTGTATGTCGAAGCCCTTGTAGTAGTCGTATGGATCGCGTCCCATGGACTCCGCGTAGGAGGCGGATGACTGGAGGGTAGACTTATGGGTGTTGTAGTTGGAGAACATCATGTCGGTCACGATGTTGTCGCCAGTGCCGAACATGCCCTTGTTGTGACTGCCAAGACCAGCGTCGAAAGTGATGCGACCGTTGTCGTTGGTTCCGTCATACCAGTGGAGCTGGAATTCCCAGCCAAGCTCCTTTGCCTTCTTGTGGCAAGCCGCTATGAACGCCTGCCATTCCGACATGGTGTCGTTGTCTGACGAGAACTCGGAGTTCACGCCAATGCCGTCGATGCCGTAGTACTTGAGCAAGCGCACGAAGCGATCTACGTTCACGAAGTTGTCGTTTGCGTCGCGCTTGGTGAGCTTGGTGAAAATCTGGGAGTAGGTGCTTGAGCCACCAAGATATACGCTTGCCGCCCATGGTATGGAAAGCACGCAGCCCACTTTCACGCCGTTCTTGTGCGCCACGTCGCTGAGACCTGCCGTCACGCGGAACCATGGAGCGGTCCAGTTGCCGTGGATGTCGATGTAAGACCACATGGAGAAGTTGTCGCCCTCGAAACAGTAGCGAGGCAATGCCTTCCATGTTGACGTTGGGTCATCGAGCGGTGTCCAGAGGCAGAACTTGCGCTTGGGGTCGGCCACGCTGTTGGCTTGGTATACGTTGTCGGTGATGCGCTTCAGGGGGCGCACGCGAGAAATGTAGAACTCATCGTCTATTCGGCTCACGCCGGTGGGTTGGCTTCCTGGTTGCCACGAGTCGATGTTCTCAAGGATCTTGCCGAAGTCGGTGTCCTTGATGTCGAGAGGGTGTGTCGGCGTGCGCTGGGCATAGCCCATGGCCGCGCATAGCAACGCTGACGCAAGGAGAAGTTTTCTCTTGTTCATTAAAAAGTTGTTTTTAGGTTAACCAATGCTTCCCGTTCCTTTTTTCATCGTAACTGGGAAGCATTGGTAAAGTTGGTTTTTTGTTGTGTCTAAGTTTATTTTCTGATGAGTTTCATCGTGCGTACGGTCTTGCCGTCCTTCTTCACTGTCACGATGTAAACCCCAGTGTTTGCGAGGTGCACTTGCATGTTGCCACCTGCCACGATGTTGGCTGTCTTGCGTGCCTGTGCACGTCCTGCCACGTCAACCACCTGCAATTCGTAGTTGCCGGCCTCCGCGAACTCCACGATCACGTCTTCGCCCACGGTGTAAGCCTTGAGTGAGCCTGTCTCCACGTTGTTGATACCAGTGCCGCCGTTGCCGATGGTTATGGCTGAGAACACGCGCTGATCCTTGCCGAGCGAGTTGGCGAGAGTGAGCGTCACGTTGCGCACGCCGTCCTTGTCGTAAGAAAGCACGGCCTCACCCTCGGTGTCGTTGCCGCTCTGTGAGATGATGTCGGCCTTTGGAGCGCTCCATGTGGGCTTGGTCTCTACCTTGTAGGCCGTGCCGGCGATGAATGGGCAACCAGAGGTGTATTTGGGTGATACCCAGCTGAACACGCCTTGTCCTTCGCTGCCGCTTGCGGTATACTCATGCAGTCCGGCCTGCACCCCAGTCTTCTGTCCTACGGAAGCAAACGTGAAGTCGCCGTCGGCGGAGGTCTCGTTGTCCCAGAAGGCTATGATGCCCGACGGAACATTGTCTTTCATGATTGTTCCCATGGAGGTTTGCACCTCATCGGCCGTGAGGGCGTGATCCCAAACCTGCAGGTTGTCGATGGCGCCCTTGATGCCGCTGCGTCCGTGAGCGTCGCCGCCTACTGCCAATATCTGGCCGTCCGTGATGTTGTATGGGTTGGCCTGGTAGCCTGGGTCCGTGTTATAATATGTGTCGCCGTTAGTCTGCCTGTTCCATGACGTTATTTCCTGCTTCTTGCCGTTCACATACAGCTCTCCGCGGAGAGCGCCCGATGCGTTGTAGTCGAATGTCAGGGCGATGTGCACCCATGTTCCGATTGGCAACTTGGTGTTGGCGTACTTGTAGCGAATCTCGTTGTTGCTGGTCCTGTCGGAGCCGCGCCATGTGAATGAGCTTATCGTACCGTCTTGGTTGAGGTTTGCCCAAATCCATCCCCAGTCGGTCTTTGGCCATGAGTCGAGCTTGTTGGCAACGGAGAAGAGCTGTGTCTCGCCAGCCGCGAGCTCGTTGATCTTCAACCAGAAAGCCGTGGAGAACGACTTTGCCCCTACAAGTCCGAGGTCAGCGCACTTCGCGCCGTAACGCTTCTCTTGCAGGTCAACGCCCTGCGAGCTTGCGCCGTCGGCCTCGCGGGCAGTGTATTTCATGGTCACGTTGCTGCCCACGCTTATGGATATTGGATTCTCGCTGCCGTTGGCGGTGAGGGTGTGTATCTCAGGCAATGCGCCGACGCTCTTGTCGGTAATCTGCACGTATCCAGGATATTCGCGAACCTTGTCTTGTCCCTCTACGCTTCCTGTGAGTTTCAGGGTGTAAGAACCGATGTTCTCGATGCCTTTCTCCACGGTGACGGTCTTGCCGCTGCCAGACCATACGGTTTTTTCGTTCTCGTCTACGAGTTCCCATGTGCCATCGCTGTGTTCTGGGTCTACATATCCCATGGTGAAGCTCTCGCCCGGCTTGATGGTGGTCTTGTTGATCTCGATGTCGTCGCTGTTGGTGTATGCGGCTGGGCTATTATAGTCTGTCCAGGCTATTTCCGACTCTGACTTTTGGTCGAGAGACACTGCCGACACGCCAAGGCGTACGTTAGCTGTCTTGTTGGTCACGGGGATGGAGAAGAACATGCCGGCCCACGATGTGGTAGTGCCCATGAGCACTGGCTCTTTGCCCTCTTCCTGTGCGTAGAGCTTGAAGAACGCTGTCTTCACGTCGAGGTTGTAGCATGGTTCGCCCTCTGCCTTGTCGTTTGCCATGTCCCAGATGAGCTTTGCGTCCATGCCGGCATAGCTGTTGTAGAGCATCTCGCTGCTGGTGATGGAAGGAGTCTCTGGAGTGGCAGCCGAACCGCGGACGATGGAGAACTCGCCGAGCAGGAGGCTCATGTTGCTGGCGTTCTTGAAGTGCAACGCCACGAGTGCGAGATCCTTGCCATCGAAGTCGGAACCTACGACAAACTTCTTCTCAATCCACTCCTCGTCGTCTGCTTTCTGCGAGGTGGTGAGCACGTTGTAGCTCACGCCGGCGTTCTCGCTGCCCTTGGCGGAGAGCACGAGGTCTATGTTTGACGTGCCACCGGCGAGCTTATACTTGAACGTGATGACATCACCCTTCTTGAGGGCGTATTCTGTCTTGAAGAGATGGAGATACTCGTCGGAGGTTGAGCCTGTGAGACGGATTGTTGAGCCGCCGAAGTAAGCGTCATCCCAAGTGAAGTTGGCGTCGAGGCCCGTTGAGGGCACGTCGGCTTCCGTGTTGCCCAGCAGCTTGCTTGAGAACCACCAGCGCCATGTGGGCAGGTAGTCTTGCATGCCCACGTTGTACCAAGGGTTAGAGTTCTGGCGTTTGCCGTCGTAGTTGAAGAACTTGCCGTTGCCAAGGTTGAAGTGGGTGATGAACGGCTCCTCTGATAGGTTCCAGCTGAGGGCCGAGCGCGCGGTCATGAATGTTGACATGCCGTGCCAAGCGTAGTTGTCCGCGTTGCACGCGTGGCGGTTGACGATGGTCGGGCAATTGGCCGGGTTGCGTGTGCCGCCGGTGAAGTATCGCTCCGTGCGCATCATGTAGGTCTCCTGCTTCACGTCAGGAGCTGAGCCTTTCTCGCCACGGCTCTCCCAGAACATGTTGTTGGAATGCGCGCCCCATAGACCAATCGAAAGTCTGACGTTGGGTAGCAGTGACCACGACGTGCCGGCTGGTTCGCCTCCCTGCATGTTCACGCCGCAGTAGAGGTCGAGAGGGTCACGCCCCAAGCTCTCAGCCTTGCTCACGGATTTTGCGCGGTCAATGCGGTTCCAGTTGTAGTTGAAGAATAAAGAAGTGCGCTTGTTTTCGGAGTCACCGAATGTCTCCTCATTGTGTGAGGCAAGTCCTTGGTCGAAAGAAATGCCGCCGTTATCGTTGGTACCGTCATACCAGAAATTCTCAAATATGGGATCCACAACCTCCATCTTCTTCACGAGGTTGGCATGGAAATCGCGCAGGTCTTCCAAGGCTCCAGAGTAGTCTATGAACTCAGAGTTGTAGCCCATGCCGTCGATGCCATAATAGTGGAAGAACTTTGCGGCGTTGTCCACGTCGGCGGTTCCCATGCCTTGCAGCATGGTTTTCCATGATGAAGACAAGGAACCGTAGGGTATTGAGGCCACGCCCGATACGGCTACACCGTTTTTATGAGCCACGTCGAGGAAAGCGGCCGGGATGCGTCCAAGGGATGCCGTCCAGTTGCCCCAGTGTGTGACGTAAGACCACATCGAGAATACCTCCGAGTCGAAGACACCGTTGGGAAGCGCGTTGTAGGTTGGGTCGCCCACGGGAATCCATGCGATGAGCTTCTTGTCGTTTTCCTTGGTCAGCGACGTGCGCACCTGCGTGGCGGCATTGCGGAAGCGCGTATGTGGCTTCACGCGCGAGATGTAGAAGTTGTCGTCATCGGAAACCTTATGGCTGCCCTTCCAGTTTCCGAGCAATGTGTGGAACTTCTCGCTACCGGTGTTGTCGCCGGCGTTGATGTAGCCATCGCGAAGTTGTTGCGCTTGCGCTGTGCCAACGCACACCACTACGCCCGCGATCACAAAGAGATGTTTGCGTAAATTTTGCTTCATATTTGGATTTTGTGTTTAAGATAATTTCTTTGATATGGTATTGATGATTGCTGACTTATCAAATATAATCTTGGGTAAGAGTTTTCTTTGATTTAGGTTTTGACTCGACGCTTTTACGTGTACGAGCGACTTCTAATTGCAGCTTTGTTTTTATGTCTCCCGGTGGGGAGACTTGAAAAATATCAACGAGAGAGAATATCTTTTACCAAAATCCTTTCCTGATATATATGTGCTTAATGCTTTACAACGCGGTTAATCCTGTCTATCAAAGCCTATTTTACCATTGCACTACCAAAAAACACGAATAAAAAGAAATAAGACCGTGTTAAATAAACAAAAAAAAGATTGGCAAGGTTTTAAGTATCAACAAATATCACTACATTTGCAAAAAAGTTTAAAACTCCCCACCGGGAGATTTGAAAAAACGCCGGATTGTTTTTCCGGCGTTTATGGCAGCTTTCTGCTGTTGTGCTAACAAATTGTCAATGAGCCTCCAACCAGTTATCTCCCCATCCGCAGTCGGCTGTGAGAGGCACGCTGAGCTTAACGGCTCCCTCCATCTCTTCCATCACTATCTTTTCAACATAGTCGGCCTCTTCTGGATATACAGAGAAGTTGAGCTCGTCATGCACCTGTAGAATCATCTTCGAGCGTAGGTTCTCCGCCTTGAAGCGTTGCCATATCCTGATCATGGCAATCTTTATGATGTCTGCTTCAGACCCTTGTATGGGCGCGTTGATGGCGTTGCGCTCGGCGAATCCACGCACGGTGTTGTTGCCCGACTTGATGTCGGGCAGATAGCGTCGGCGGCCAA
>ERZ808240.2165-NODE-2165-length-22273-cov-7.367315_pt1 | contig 22273 bp, 19 predicted proteins | sample MGYA00521084_ERZ808240 | MGnify/ENA primary metagenome ERZ808240 (study PRJEB31516, sample SAMN03275571) | gut metagenome | biome: mammalia-associated habitat; material: feces | host: Papio cynocephalus | place: Kenya | collected 2012-08-06 ...
AAGAAAGGAAACTGTTCTAATTCCTGTTCCTAAGATGGAATTTAGAATACAAGATAAACATGGTTACTTTGCGTATTAAAGATTATGGCGACATCGTTCTCGAGATTGATTATAAGAACGCCCCTGTTTCGGCTTCGAACTTCGTAAGCCTTTGCTCAAGCGGTTTCTATAATGGCCTAATGTTTCATCGCATCATTAAAGGCTTCATGATTCAGGGTGGCGATCCTTTGGGAAACGGCATGGGAGGGCCAGGCTATTCCATTAAGGGCGAATTTCGTGCCAATGGCGTGAAGAATGACCTTAGCCATAAAAGAGGCGTCATTTCGATGGCTCGAAGCGCCTCCTTCGATAGCGCCGGCTCCCAATTCTTCATTTGCGATAAGGACGATACCTTCTTAGATGGTCAATATGCCGCTTTCGGGAAGGTTATAAGTGGGATGGAGGTCGTCGATAAAATCGCCAAGCAAAAAAAGAGCCCAAGCGATCGTCCTCTTACGCCCATTGTGATCGAGGAAGCGATTGTGGAAAACGAGCCAACGCCCGTTTTCGAAAAGATCCAATAAGATGAAACTTCTCTTTGTTCGTCATGGCGATCCTGATTACGAGAAGGATTCTTTGACGTCTATAGGCTTTCGCGAAGCGGATGCCCTAAGGGATTATCTCGTTTCTTTTTATCCTGATATAACCTCTTTTTATTGCTCTATTTTAGGGCGCGCCAAAGCGACCCTTAAACCCACCTTAGCCGCCTTCCATAAAGAAGCGACTTATTGCCAATGGCTTCGCGAATTCTTGCCTCCAAAAACTATTTTGGAGCCAGGAGTTCCGCCTAAAAGCTGCTCTTGGGATCTTTTGCCCACGACCCTTGATAGATATCCTGATTTGTTCGATTCTCATAAGTGGATGGATACGCCACTCTATAAGGGAAGTGGCGCTTTCGAAGAATATCAAAGAGTCACGAAGGAATTCGACAATGTCTTAGCAAAATATGGATATCTTCGAAATGGCGCCATCTATGACGTGAAGGAAAGCAATCATGAAACGCTTCTCTTTTGCTGCCATTTAGGCGTTATGTGCGTTCTTTTGTCGCACCTTATGAATATCTCTCCCGTCGTTGCTTGGGAGTATATGGTCCCTCTCCCTAGCTCTTTAACGGTTCTTGTAAGCGAAGAAAGAAGGGAAGGGAAGGCTTTCTTCCGGATGAACCAATTCGGTTCGCTTGCCCATTTAAGGCTAAAAAAATTAGAGCCGAGCTTTGCCGCGCGTTTCTCCGAATGTTTTAAAGACGATACGCGCCACGATTAAACGGATTTAGTTTAAACTCTTAGCGCTTTTTAAAACGCTCTAGAAGAAGCAAGAGAAGGAGTCTTGCCGTGTTCGAAAAGAAGTAGCTATCATCCTGTAGCATCTTTTGAATTTCTTCTAAAGAATAGAGTTTTGCATGGATATCTTCGAATTCTTCAAGCTTCTTTTCTTCGAAAGAAAGGATTCTTCCTAATACGATAGCATTGGTTTCATCGCTTAAGCCGCTGCTGGTTGTGCCTATCTTACTAAGAACTTCCAACTCGCCAATAATGGCACCCGTTTCCTCTTTCGCCTCTCTTTTGGCAACCTCCAATATATCCTTATCGTTTGGATCCATTAGACCGGCAGGGACGCTATAAACGTATGCTCCGATGGCGGGACGGAACTGCTTGGTAAGAAGAATGGAATAGTTGCCTGCTTCATCGCGGCAATAGAGAGGGATGGTCACGCCATCCGGACGCGCGAGATTGTGCGTTTCTGGCAATAATTCCTCTTTTTTATGACGACTTGCCAAGTAATACGAATAGTTCTTCTTTTCGCCATTTTTCAAGACTTCGTAATGGAGGGTGAAATAATTCAAGAATGGATGCGAGGTTTCTTGCGTGACCTCTACTAGGCGCCACTTCATAAGCTTATTTTCTCTTGGAAAAGGAGATAGCCATCCTCTTTGATGCTATTCCCTTTGAGGGAGACTTCCATGGTTTTGCCCAGAATCGGGGAAGAAAGGTTACCGATTTGGAGCGTTTGGTTTTCTTTATCGACCTCTATCCAATATTCATCGTCAAGGGCTGTTCCTAACAAATCGAAGAGGGTTTTGCTAAGGTTTTCCGAAATTTCTTTCTCGCCGATAAAGAAGTGATCTTTCTTTAAGGAAAGCATGGCGCTTCCGTCGACCTCTTTAAAATTCAAGATGGCCGGAATCTCGTATCCGCCGAAATTGATTCCCAAAACAAAAGAGATTTTCTCATCCACGATGTTGCTATAAAAGTTATCGACGCTCACATAGCTCGATTCATAGGTTCCATCAAATGGGGCGCTTACGAGATAGCTTGTTCCTAGAAGGGAGGTGTCTTGGAAGAGGAGGTTGAGTTCGTCTTCACTTACCTTTATGCCACCCGTTAGAAGGCTTCCTTTTCTTTCCTCGAGGAGAGCATTAAGATCTTTTCCTTCGGCGGCGTATCTCTTTCCTTCATAAAGAAGCGGAGAGGCGATGCCAACGCTTCTAAAGTCTTTATCTTTGATGTAGTTCTTTTCCTCATCGCTAAGCTTGCTATAGCCCTTGATGAGATATTCCATCAAATAGGTGTCGTAAGGCGTTTCTTTTCGGAAGGACTCTTCGCTATTAAGCAAGGTAACAACCCTGTCTCGATAGGAAGCTAAATCTTCCGAAAGCGAGAGGTTTTTGGAAGGGGTTAAGAAGTCCTTATTGTCGTGGATGGGTTCTAAATCCATGGATAGAGATAGACCATTCATCGAGCTTATCGTCAAGAGATCCATGTCGATAAGTTCTTCAAGCAAAGAGGAATATAGGGAAGCGTCGCTGGAAGAGGATAAGAGGGCTATCGCGTCCTTCTCTGCGTTTTTCTTCTTATAGACAATCTTTCCTTCGGATAGGTTGCTAGAGACGTGGAGGCCCATCGATACGAAGGCATTATCGATATCCTCGTCATTCATAGAAGCTCCGACCTTAGAAAGGATATCTGATCCGACCCCTATCTTCCCAAGTTTAAAAGAATCGATATGGAATACATAATCCTCGTTCTCTTCACTAAGGGTGGTGCAAAGGGTGATTTTGGATTTGAAGGAAAGGGGAAGGTTCCCTATATAGCACTCAAAGAGGTATTGGTTCCCTTCTATTTTCGCATCGAATCCGCGAAGGTATTTGTTTTCCGAAGAAAGACTCTTGGTGGCATTTTGAATAAGGCCACGGAGATCCTCCTCCTCAAAAGAGAAAGCGATCTTTTGCGTTTCTTCTCTTTCTTCGCTTAAAGCCTTGACGGCTTTTTGCTTTAAGGAAGTCGTGACATCATAGCCCTTTATTGGGGTTGGATCTCCTCCATCGTAGACAAAGATATAAAGGGAAGCGATCGGGAGAGCGATGATAAAGGCAATGACAAGGAGGGCGATAAGCCAACCGAAATGTCTCTTCTTCTTTTTGCTTTTCGTTTCTCCGCAACGGTATTCATCCGAAGAAGTTTCTTCGATCATTGTTTTTCCTCCTTATTGACGTTCTTTCTAAGGGCTTTTTTCGTTTTTTCGAGTTTCTCGATGTTCTTGATGTCTTCCTTCGCTTTTTCAAGAAGCGTCTTTTCATCCACTTCGTCGAGCTTTCGATTCTCGGCATTCATTTTTTGACTGAGCATTTTTTCTTCTTTCGAGGCGAAAGGCCTATTCTTCGGATCTGGCGCATTCACGACGATTTGAGCGTAGGGGATTTCGATGTTATTTCGAACCAGGGCGAGATAGATTTCCCTTTTGAGGTCACGAGCGACTTGGAAGCGGTATTCCGCTTTACAAGTGGCGCCAAAGGCCAAGACGACGCCCGCATCGTCATAGCCATCCACGCCCTTATAAATAAGGGGGTCTTCAAGTTGTGGCAAGGCGGCGTTGATCTTGGGGAACTCTTTGGCCAAAACGCCCTCCACCCGTTCCAAGTCTTCGTTATAGGAAACGGTGAAGTTGATGTAAATAAGGTTAGGGGACCTTGAGAGATTGACGACGGTCGTTATTTGGCTATTGGTGATGGCTTTGACGTTGCCACAATGATCATCTAATTTCACCGTCCTTAAACCGATGGACTCAACATATCCTCTAAAACCGTCGACGATGATCATATCGCCGACGCTAAAATAGTCGTCGAAGACGATAAAGAGCCCACTCACAACGTCTTGGATGAGGGATTGGCAACCTAAGCCGATAATAAGCGTCAAAACGCCTAAGCCGGCGACGATGGAACCAACATCGACGCCCCAAGCTCCTAAGATGAAAGCCAAAGATAGAATGATAATGATGTATTTGATAAGAGAACGGATAAGGCTACCGACGGTTTTGGCTTTCTTGCCCTTTAGCGTTGTCACACGCACCAAGAAGTTCGATATGGAAATAAGCACTAAAGCGATGGCGATGATCATCAGGGTCGTCACAATCGCTGGCGTTCTCTTGCTAAAGTAGTGCCCTAAGGCCATCCAACCATTCTGCACTCCTTCGCCTAAGATCCTGTCACCGACCGAATCGCCCCAAATTTGCCTTGAATAGACGACTAAAAGGAGGCCTGTCGTAGAGACCAGGAACAAAAGGCCATAGACAATGTATTTGGCGATGTTTTGGGGCTTCTTTTTCAAAGAGGCGATATTTTCTATGCTTGCTGCTTTTACTTTCTTCTCTTCCATTTTGTCTCTCCTAAATCTTCTCTTCGTAAAGCGCCTTCCAATAGTCAATGCCATTGGTGGCGTTTAAGGTTACGACAAGTTCTTCTTTTCCAACGTGGCGAATAATCCCTTGGTAGGTGCCACTTTCCTTAAAGGTCTCTTCATAGAGCGTTTCTTCTTCTCTTTGAAGTAGCAAGGATACCTCGAGCGTCCCCATTTCTTTGATTTCGAAGGAATAGTGGATATCATTCGTCTCCCTTTTAAAAGAAATATTCCCAAGCGTGGGTTCTTTTCCGACGAAAGCGTTCGATAAAAGGGTGCCTCCGAGAAGCGTAGCGCTCGAAAGAGTCAAGGCGAAGGTGAGGACCTTCAAAAGCTTCTTCTTCGGCTTCCCCTCATAGTTTCTTACCTCTTTGGTTCCCACATTGATTTCCTTGTTGTTCTTTTCGTTATCGGGAACGAAATAGGTTTCCTTCGTGTTATTAGGATCGGTGTTATTGATTTCTTGGACTTCGATTCCTTCCATAAGTCCATTCTAACATCGTTAGAAAGCATTCCTAAGAGTTCCTTTGCTCTTCGCTTCGATTTTTCTTCTTTTTCCCTTTCCTTCCCTTTTTTGGAGCTCAATAAGGATATCCTTTAGCTCTTTTTTAACGGATGAATGCTCTTTTCTTGGCTTTTGTTCCTTTTTCTTTTTGCTTTCATTTCAAGGCGTATCTATAATTTTTGCTATATGCGAAACTTAACAAATGAAACGGTTTGGGAAATAACCAATTATTTCTCTTTCGAAGGCAAGGTGTTGGAGATCCTTGGCGAACATAGTGGCCACATCAACGACACCTTCCACGTGGTGACGGATAAAAGACGCTACATCCTCCAAAGACTCAATCACAATATTTTCAAGGATCCGGAAGCGGTTATGTCCAACATCGAGGCCGTTAGCGCTGCCCTTGTAGCAAAAATCAAGGAAAGAGGTGGCGCCCCTGAAAGGGAGTGCCTGATGCTCGTCAATACCAAAGACGGCAAGAAGTTGCATTATGACGAATGCGGCGATCCTTGGCGTGCTTTCGTCGAAGTGGAAGACTGCCGCACCCTCCTTTATAGCGAGGATCCCGATATCGTCTTCGAAGATGGGAAGACGTTAGGGAGGTTCGAAAACGATCTGAAGGACTTCGATGCCTCAAAACTCAAAGAAACAATACCCCATTTCCACGATACGAAAAGCCGTTATCGCGATTTCGAGGAAGCTAAAAAGAAGGATGCCGCGGGTCGCTTAGAGCCTATTAAGGAGGTCATCGCTCGCATTGAAAGCTATAAGGAATATGCGGAGGACTATAAGGGCCTTGAACTCCATGTCACCCATAACGATCCGAAGATTCCAAACGTCCTCTTTGAGAAAGACGAAAAGAAAGCGTTATGCCTTATTGATTTTGACACTATCATGCCTGGATATGTGCCAGACGACGTCGGGGACGCGCTTCGAAGCAGTGCCTCCAAAACCGACGAAGACGAACCCGATCTTTCGAAGGTTGGCGTCAATATCGATCTCTTTCATGCCTTCATGAAGGGATATCTTATTGAAGCGAATTCGATGCTTGATGAAAAGACGAAGAAGTACCTTGTCTATGGATACCTCAAGATGACTTATGAGCTCGTCCTTCGCTTTATGGGCGACTACCTAAATGGCGATACTTATTTCCACGTCGCTTATCCAGAACACAACAAGGTTCGTGCCCTTTGTCAGCTCACTCTCTTCGAAGACATTCTCGCTCATCGGGACGAACTTGAAGAATACGTGAAAAATCTCTGAACCTTTTTCTTCCTTTCCCCTTCATACCTCGCCTATCATTGAAGGCGAGGTATTTTCTATATGGATGAATTCGAAAAGATGATAGCTGGAAAGATTTATGATCCGAATGATCCAGAGCTTCTTACGCTACGTCAAAAGGCCCATCGTCTATGTCTTCGATATAACCAAACGACGGAATCAGATCCTAAAGAAAGAGAAGCGATTCTGAATGAGCTTCTTCCCGATAGGGGAGAAGGATGCTATCTGCAAGGGCCCATCCAATTTGATTTTGGCATCAATACCCATGTTGGCTTAAACTTCTATGCCAACTTCAATTTCGTCGTATTGGATATCGCTTCCATCCATATTGGAGATAATGTCTTTTTCGGTCCCAATTGCTCCTTATATAGCGCCATGCACCCCTTTATTCCCAAAGAGAGGAATCCCTATCAAAGCCCCAAGGGCTATATGACGGATAAGGAATACGCAAAGCCAATCGCTATCGGAAGCGATTGCTGGTTTGGCGGAAATGTTACCGTCATCGGTGGCGTCTCTATCGGAAGTGGATGCGTTATTGGCGCCGGAAGCGTGGTGACGCGCGATCTTCCAGACGGTTATCTTTGCGTTGGGAATCCATGCAAACCAATACGCAAAATAACGGAAGAAGATAGCGTTTATTTGATGAAGGAACTCTTTTAAATCCGAGGGGTGGAAAATCGGAAAAACAATAAAAAAGCGCAAAACAGCAATCGTAGATTTTGCGCAAAATCCGGATTATCAAGTCTTTACAAAATGTCCATACGTCTAATTTTGATAGGGGTTTAATGTAAATATCGTTCTTTTTTCTTTTTTTCCTTTTTTGTCGTTCGTTTTTCTTTTTTGAATAAGATAAAAGGGTTTTGCTAGGGATTTTTGAGTATTACAACCAAAAAAGTCTTATAGATACTTCCATTCCTTGGAGGGGTGAGTCGTTTTAACCCTTGAACTCTCTCTTATTTTTACTATATTTTTTAGCGCCGAGAGCTTAGAGCGCTAAAAGCGGCCTCTAGAAGCCTCAAGGTGATTTCATAAAGTGAGCCGTTGTTTATGTCTCTGCTATCCTATATATAGGATGCGAAAGGAAGAAACATAAACACCTACACATTAGTCATTAAGTGAGGAGGCTACGAAAGGAGAATCTCAAAATGAGAAAAGAAATCAATTCGAAATCCAAGAGAAAATGGGTTGCTGGCGGTTTGGCTGCCTTTGCGTCCGTTGCTCTCCTTACGACTGGCTTTGCGACTTGGGTGGTTATCAAAAACAGCACCGAGAAGAATAGTGATATTAATGTGACCGTCGATACTGCCGAAAACAACAGCGTTCGTATGACCTTCGCTGTGACTGGTTCTTTGGCGCTTAAAGAATATAAAGAGACGGTTGTTGATAATCCAAAAGTCATTGGGACTAAAGAAGGAGAAAGCTTAGCGGACACCAATCCTTTAGCCATTACCATTTCGAGTTTCACCATAAAGTTCGGGTCTGGCGTTAAAGCCGGAGATTACACTAAGCTTACTTTTGCTATTGCGGATAAAGATAGCAATAAAGAAAATAGCGCCGACAACAAGGTAGGTAGCGCCAATAACTTGTTAGGTGATTATCGCAAAAAGGATGGTTCCTTCACTTATTTCGATGCGCCTGACGCTCTTACGGTTGATTTAAGTAAGGCCGTTAAAGACGAGGCAACTGGCACTAGTACTTGGACATATGCTGGCGAAACTGCTTTAGCATTCAAATGGGGTTCCTTCTTTGGTGGCCAATCTCCTGTCCAATACTACAATAGCGATACTTTCACCAAGAAAGATGGAAAAGACGTGGACGAGGAAACTCTTGCGGGCATCTCGGATAAAGCTGTTATTGAACTCAATAAGATGCATGACCAATTGAATGGGAAAACCATTACCCTCAAGGCCACGCTTACCAAGTAATTAGGGGGAACAGAAAATGAATAAATTTGCAAAAAGCAAAGTTGTTGGGATCACTGCTGCGAGTTTAGCTGCTGTTGCAGTTGCTTCTGTTGGCTTCTCGGCTTGGGTTGTGACTACCTTGAAAGGAACGACCACGGAAGATATTCAAGTTACTGTGGCTGAAGTTAAAGACGAAAGTATCACCTTGTCGGACGCTAAGGCAACTTACCCCACGGGTACTAGTGGCATTGTTTTTGACGCGGATAGTACTAATTCTGGCTCCATCCTTAAAGCGTCAAGTGATTCCAAACCTCAACTCGAATTCGGTTTAGAGGTTAAAGTTACTTTGGGGAGTGAAGCAACTTTTAAAGGAATTTCCGCATGGATGGAGATTGTTTCTGGAAATGTAGAAAAAATTACCGACAATGCGGAAACTGCTGACATGTATGTTGTTTCCCCAATCGCTCTTGGAAAGCGTACTACTGCGACTGGCGAGGGTCAAACCGCAACCACAACGTGGTCCAAGCCTGATTCACTCACTACGGTTTGGGAGGGAAGTGCTTTAACCACTCCAACAAAAGATGGAAAAACTGCTAATACGTTAAAAACTTCCAAAAACTTCGAATTCGGATGGGGAAAATTCTTCAATAGCGAGAACCCTTCAAAATTGAGCGATTCAAGTAAATTAAAAAAATATACGGATGCTTTGACAGCAATGAAGGATTCTCCTTATAAATTTAAAATCCATCTTGAACTCAATCAGTAATGTCCTCCACCGAAATCATCACCTTAATCGTCACGATTGTATGTCTTATTAGTTTTAGTGCCGTCTTCACGATTCTCTTCCGTCATTATTACAAGACGAGCACCGAAGAGGTGCTCTCTGGTAAGGAAGATATCGAACTCATCGATAACGCCATTGATGAGGAGAAAGAGAAAAGGAATAAAACTAAAAAGACTTTTAAACTCGTCGCCAAAATCGCTTCTAGAGTCCTTCTAGGAGCGATATTCGTTATATTCCTCTTTGCTATAGTCGCAAAAGTTCGTGACAACTCGATGCCTTTTGGCGATAGCACTGCTATTGTGATCGCTTCGGGCTCGATGTCCCAAAAGAACAACGATTACGTCAAGAATAACGACGATCTTAATAATCAGTTTGATACCTATGACATCATTGGCTTAAGCCGGTATCGTAGCCAAGAGGATGTCAAACTCTATGACGTTGTCGCCTATAAGAACAAGAAGAACGTCACCATTGTTCATCGTATCGTCGAAGTCAAGACCGATAGCGAGGGCAACATCACTTACCTCACCCAAGGCGATTCGAACGCATCTGCTGACAATGTCGGCGGTTCCCAATATTCCGGTTATCTCACTTACGACAAAATCATCGGTTATTACAATGGCACGCGGCTAAAAGGAATCGGCATCTTCGTCATCTTCCTTCAATCGCCTGCTGGCATCGTCACGGTTCTTTCAATCGTCTATTGTCTCTTCATGTTCGATACTCTCTCAAGCAAATACAAGAAGGCGATTGAAGAGCGAACCAACATGCTTATCGGCCTTATTGATTACGATCTTAGTGAGGGCACTGAGAAGAATCTCATCGGAAGCTTTAGCGAGACGCTCTTCTATAAGGGGAATGCCTATACCTTCCAAGATGGGAAGTTCGTCTCCAAGGAAGAGATGAATGAGGACGACAAACTAAACGATCATATGGTCTTTGTGAAGTCCTTGGATGGGAAGAACACCGTCACGGTGACGGATACCAGAGACCATTCGAGCAAAGTCTATAACGACGTCGAAAAAGAAAAGCTCTCAAATCCGACAGGCTTTGTGGATGAGGAGAAAAAAGAAGGGGAATAGCCTCTAGAAGGAGAATGCCTATGTTTAAGACCCATTTCACCAGAAAGAACTTCATTGCGATATCGCTTGTGTTCTTCTATTTGCTTATGGTCCTTTTTAGCGCGGTAGCGATCGATGGGAACAATCCCTTCTTTGTGAAGAATAATCCCATTCAGCTTTTAGCGGCTTCGCTTTTCCCGCTTAACGACTTGGAAGGACGGGTAGTGAAAGGCGTCCCAGCGGGTTCCTTGCAAGCCTATTTCCTCATCATTCTCTTTGTTATTTATATCCTTCTTTGCGTTTCTTCTATCATTTACGAAGTTCGTTTGGCTAAGTATTACGACGAGAAGCCGACTTCGAAGAAGTGGCTTTTGACGTATGGCGTTACTTTCTTAGTGTGTGGTGCTTTGTGGATCGGCATCTCTATGGTCTCGCAAATTAGCGATAAGCCCTATCCATATTACATCGGTACTTCCTTCATCTTCTTAGGGGAAGCCATCGTCATCGGCCTTCTACTCTTCCTTATACTTGGTTCCATCGTATTGAATGCTTGTTTCTTGGTGGTGAACCTTAAGAACATCGATAAGCCTTTCAAATTCTTCGATGGTTCGAAGGTAGAACAAAAAGAACTCGAAGAAGAAGAAACGGAAGAGGCCCGCGCCAAAGCGCAAGGCCAACTCGCCGAATCCTTTGGCGAGAGTAGCAATCCTACAAGCGTCTCTGGCGCCGTTACTTCGGCTGGTGCTTCATCAAACGGCGCTTCCATCTCCGAGGACTCTTCGCCACTAAAAGAGAAGGAACGCGTTTTCCCAGGTCTATGCTCCATCGATTATCTCAATATGGCGCCAAATAATGACGTCTTCGACGATTCCTTGTCGCTTAGCGAGATCGCCACGCGCTTCCGCAACTACCTTGCGAAAGAAGAAGGGCTCTATTATTCCCTTCTTTCCATTCGCGAATTCATTAGTGCCTTCGCCGCTTCCCGTCTTATCATTTTGGAAGGTCTATCGGGTACTGGCAAATCTTCCTTGGCTCGTTATTTCAGCGAATTCATCGGCGAGAAATCCTTCTTTGAAGCCGTCCAAGCCACTTGGCGCGACCGTACTTCGATTCTAGGCTACTATAACGATTTCTCCCGCACCTATAACGAGACGGAATTCTTAAAGAGACTTTACGAGTTCGGCTACAAGAAAGAACACGTGAACATCATGGTTCTTGACGAATTGAATATCAGCCGCGTCGAATACTACTTTGCCGACTTCTTGAGCATCCTCGAATATCCCGAAGACGAATGGAAGATCAAAATCATGCAATTCCCATATGATTTCGATGCCCCTCTTCATCTTCAAGACGGCATTCTCCAAATTCCGAATAACACCTTCTTTATTGGCACCGCCAACAAAGACGAGTCGACTTATACCATCACCGATAAGGTCTATGACCGTGCTATCACCCTTGACTTCGATGACCGTAACGAACCTTTCGAAGTAAGTGGCGAGAGTAGTCCTGTTTCCTTAAGCTTCACCCGTTTGGAGTCGCTTTTCGAAGAAGCCATCGCGAAGAAAAACAATCAGCTTACCATCGACGACTATAACACGTTCAAGAAGCTTACCGATTTCACTTACGATACCTTTGATTTGACTTTCGGCAACCGTATCCTTCACCAGATTCAACTTTTCGTTCCTGCTTTTGTGGCAACTGGCGGAACGAAGGAGGAAGCCTTGGACTTCATGTTCGCCGAGAAAGTGATTTCGAAGCTGGAAGGCCGCTTCGAAGACTATATTCTTCAAGGTCTATTGGATCTCAAAGCGCTTCTTAAGAAGACCTATGGCGAAGGAAGCTTCCAAGAGACCAATCGCCGTATCGCGAGGCTCATTAAGAAACTTTAAGGAACGAGCCTAAGGGGAAGAGGATGGAAGAAAACACGAGCTTCTTAAATCTTTTCGAGACGAAGCTCCAAGAGGTCTATAAAAAAGGCGAAAAAGACTTCTATAGGAGCCTCGAATCTTTTCCTTATGGCACCAAATACGAATATGACGAGGAGAAGCGGAAGCTTCTCTCTTATAAGGAAGTGTCTGACCGTATCCTCTCCATCCTTCATGATCCCCATATCCAAGTGGAAACAAACGAAATCATTTTGCGAAGCGAATTGAGTGGGAAGCTCTCTTACGACTCCTTCGAAAACACTCTTCGCGATCCAAAGCTTTGGAAAAGGAAAAGGGGCGCCATGGCGCCGGAATATGTTCATTCCATTGAGAACGTCGATTCCTTAGACACCTATGAGAATCGTTTTATTTGTTTTCTTATCGAAAGAATGGACGAAGAGACTGATCGCCTCTTGGAATCCCTCTTGCCTCCGAGTCTTTCTTTGACGGACCTCTATCAAACGAAGACCCTTCGTTATGGAGAATTCTCTTTGTTTCGCAATATCGAGAAAGAAAAGAGCCTTCTTTATGGAGAAGCTCGAAACGAAAAAGGAAGCGAAAGCCTTTTGAAGCTCGCTCGGACCTTGAAAAGGCGTCTAAAGCATCTAAAGGCCACGGAATTCTATAAGATTTGCCATAAGGCTTCTTTCTTGCTTCCTGTCCTTGCCACAAACGTCCTTATTCATGACTCCCTTTATTCCTATTGCTATCGCTTCTATAACAAGAACAAGTTCGAAAAGGGCGGTAACAAAGAAAAGGATATCCTTTATTACGATTTTTCGGTGGTATCCATATTGCGGCTCTTAAAGGAAGAAGGCCTTTTGCCTTTGGCGTCTTTCCCACCACTATCCTTTGGAAGCGACAAAAGGCTTCATTTTTCGCCCTTTAAGGCGAGCGATAAGACTTTCTCCTTTCTCTTTGAGGAAGATTCAAAGGAGCTTGCTTTAAAGATTGAGACGATTTACGAAAAAGCGAAAATCCATAGCAATACCTATCTCCTTTTTAGTGAAACCCTTTCGGAAAAGAACGCTCCGGAGTTAGAAGGCAAAAGGCTCACGAAAGAGAAAGAATGCGATAACGTCATTCTCTTTACTTCGAGCAACTTGCTTCGCGAATATCAAAGAACGTGCCCTTTCTCCTATCTTAAGGAAGGAAGCGAACTCTATCTTCGGGATTTCTTTAGCAGCCTTACCTTGCTTTTGAGGGTAAGGGACGACGTTTTTGAAGAAGTGTGCCCGATTTGTGGGAAACCTCATATCCGAAACACCGGTGAAAGCTACGAATGCGCTTCTTGCGGAGCAATATACGTCTTAACGAAAGGCCAAGAGGATGAAACTCTTTGGATAAAGAAATGGGGGAGGGAATAACTATGGAAAAAACGAATCTCAATAATAACGTCTTCTCGCCTCTTTTTAACAAAAAGAAAAGGGAAGAGAAGGAAGAGACAAGGGAAGTCATTCTTTCGATTCATGACCTTCATAAGAGCTATGGCAAGAAAGAGGTGCTTAAAGGCATCAATCTCGATGTCTATAAAGGCGAAGTTTTTGGTTTTATCGGCAAAAATGGCGCTGGCAAATCGACCACCATCGACAGCGTCGTTGGCCTAAAGGACTTCGATAGTGGCGAAATCATAATCGATGGCCATAACATCAAAGAGAATCCTATTGACGCCAAGATGGCGATCGGTTACGTTCCGAGCGAGCCTGTCACTTACGAAGTGATGACGGGTAACGAATATCTGGAGTTCGTGGCGTCAAGCTATGACATGTATCAGGAGGCGTTTGATAAGAACTACGCCTTCCTAAAGAAGAAATTCATGATTGGCGAGGATGATTTGAATCGCAAGATCGGCGAATATAGCCATGGTATGAAACAAAAAGTGTGCTTAATGGCTTCGCTTATCCATAATCCAAGCCTTTGGGTGCTCGATGAGCCAACCGTCGGGCTTGATATCATGGTTTATCAAACCCTTATGGATATGCTTAAGGAATTCGCCAATAACGGCCGAAGCGTTTTCATCACTTCCCACAACATCGACTTGGTGAGTCGCGTATGTTCGCGCGTCGCCATCATCAATAATGGCGTGGTGGCAGAGCTTATCGACTTTGCCAAAGAGCCTTTGAAGAGAAGGGACCTTAGCAGGATCTTCTTTGAGATGTATGGCGAAAAGAAAGAGGATTAGGGATGTTTTTGGAGCTTCTTAGAAAAGAATTTATCGAAAGGAGGAGCCTAGGGTCAAAGACCTTATGGGCTCGGTTGCTTTCGCTTCTTTTCTATGTGCTTTTTGTGGGGCTTTTAATCGCTTTGGAATGCTTTATCGCGGTGACGCTCGATAAGAAGATCGAAGCCTATAGCTCTTATGGATCCTACGATTTCCTCGTGCTTTGCTTGTTCTTGACGATGGTTGTTGGCATCTTCTTTGCGATGCTTAAGGCAAGGTCGTCTCTTTTTAATGAGAGCGATAGCCGCGTGACATTGCCTTTACCCATTCCCCCGAGCACGGAAATCATGGCCAAGGTCGTCTATATCTATGCCGAAGCGGTCCTTATGGAGCTTTTTATCGCCACCCCTTTGCTTATTTGCTATGGGGCGAGCCGTCACTTCATTCCCTATTACTATGTCTTTTCGATCCTCTATCCTTTCATCATCAGCGTTTTCATAATGGGCATCGCTCTTATATTCGCCATCGTCTACCAACAGTTCTATAAGCTCGTCAAACGAAGCGACATCGCCCAATTCGTCATCGCTTCTTTGCTCGTCATCGCTCTTTGCTATCTCTATAAGGTGATATTGACTTTATTTTTAACTGCCCTCACCGATAGCGCGATCGGTGGCGTGCTATCTCCTAAGCTCGTTGAGACTATTCATGATGGGCTTCCTTGTTTTTTGCCTGTCTCCTATTGGCTCGAAGCCATCATTCTCCAAAAACGGATACTCTCCAATGTGCTCATTTCCCTAGGCGCAAGCTTCTTTAGCGCTTCCCTAGGAATCGCCATCACGTGCTTGGTTTTCTATCATGAGCTTCGGAATGGCAGCAAGAGCTTCTCGAAAGCCAAGAAAGAGAAGAAGATCGTCTTGGATAAGCCTTTCAAAGCGCTCCTAAAAAAAGAGATGTCGCTTCTTTTTAAGGATTCGACCAACATCTTCTCCTATAGCTCGCTTCTCACAATGTGCCCCTTTTTGACTTATGCTGTCATCTCGAGCCTCAATTCCCTTATCTATTCGAATTTGGAATTCTATGCCGCTTACTTCCCAGAGCTTATTAGTGGCATTAACCTCACTCTTATTTTGCTTTTTGTGGCGGTTATCAATAGCAGCTCATCTTTGGCGATGTCGCGCGAAGGGAAGGCCCTTAAAATCGTCAAGTCGATTCCTATCTCGAGTGATAAGCAACTTCTGGCCAAGCTCCTTATCCCGACCTTCTTTTCCTTCTTGTCGTTATTGATTACCATCATCGTGCTTCTTTCTTCTGGCGTCATAAGCGCGCCCGTCTTCTTTTCTTCCTTGGCGATAGGGGCTCTTTTGGTTCTTTTCACCAACGTCTTTGGCCTTTATTGCGACATGCACGATCGAAGCGCTAAGGAGATAAAGATGAAGCTTGGCATCTTTAACGACCTTATCCCTCTTCTTTTCCCTTTCGTCATCTTCTTTCTTTTCTTCCTTCTTTCGATATACCTTAAGTGCCCAAGTTGGGCTCTTTACCTTATTGCCTTTTGCCTTAGCGCCGCTTTATTGGTGCCGATAGGCGTTATTGTGTATCGCCGTTATCCGAAGGCGTTTTTGGAAATGGAGGTCTCAAACTAGCCATGAAAAAGAAACCTCTTATTTTGCTTCTTATAGTCCCTTTTGTGATAGCTCTTTTGACTTTCGCCTCCATCGAGATTCTCGATAACCAAGTGGCGGTCGATATCCTTGGCATTGAATGGGACTATAACGAAAACGAAGGATTCCAAATCGATGAAGCTCACGGCTATCCTTTGAAAGCGAAAGCCATTGTCGATCCCTCTCTTATCTTGGCCAATGGCAATAATCTTGTTTGGAAGACCAAAAAGATTCATTCGACGGATGATGATTTCGCTAGGGTTGTCGAAGACGAAAACGGCAACTTCTCTCTGCTCGCTTTGAAAGAAGGGGAAGTGGAAGTCGTTTGCTCAAACGAAAGGGGATCGGTTTCCAAATTCTTTACGGCCATTATCTATAAAGATGGCGCGATGGTCATTAACCCCGTTCGCAAAGGAAGCGGAGCCAATATCGATAGCACGAAGTATTATGGCTCGAAGGATCTCGTTTATAGCGAGCTGAAGAAAGACGCCTATCAAAAAGTCGATGCTGCTTTTAAAATCGAGACGACTTCTTTTAGCGAAAGCGGCGAGTCGCATCAAAATGTCCTCGTCGATGCCAGCGATAATCTTTCCTACGACAACACAAGCGGAACAGTGACCATTCGGGCTCCTCAAAAGGGAAGCTTCCTAAAGCTTCAAGATCCTCTCTCCCATTTTTTCGCCACTTATACCTTTGACGTCTTAGATGCCGTCAACGTCTATAGCTATGACGATTTGCTTATGGCTACCAATTTCTCAAGCGAAGGCGAGAATATCGTCTTGGGGACGAACCTCGAATCGCTTAAGAACACTTATAAGACCAACGACAAAGGTGAAGCTATCAATGAAAAAAAGAGCGAGAACACCTCTCTTTTCGGCCATTATGACTTTGAGAAGAAGACCTATAGCTTCGAAAAAGAGATCTACTCTTTCGAGACCACTTACGATTCGAAGTTCATCGATGATTTCAATAAGGCGACGGGGGCGAACTATTCCAAGACCCTTAAAGCGGGCATCTCTCTTAAGAAAGATCTCTATGGCAATGGCTTTAGCATCAATATGGATGCTTTATGCTTCCCCCATAATGGCTCTATTGATAAAACGACGGGGAAGTTGAAGCCCGATGCCGAAAAAGATTATTTCCATGGCCCTCTTCCTTTTGTGGGGGTTGGCGATATTAGCAAGATTCCTCTTGTGGTTGCTTTGGGGCAAGACAATGCCGGAGTCTATGTCGAAAGGGATAACGTGACCATTAACGACGTGAAGCTTTCGAATGCCGATGAAAGCGACAACCTTTACCAATATACCTACACTGGGAGCGTTTTGGACGTGGAAAGCAAGAACGTCACGATCTCCAATTCCATCTTATCCAATGGCAAGGTGTGCCTTAGGGCCTATGATGCCGATAATCTTCTACTAGAGAATTCCATTCTCAAGAAAGCAGGGGAATTCCTCCTTTTGGCTGGAAGCAACCAGAAAGAAGGCTACGACACTTCGAAACGCGTCCAAGAAACGATGGGCGGGAATGCCATCGATAAGAGCTTTAACGAGTTTTTCGATGATATTGACGATTCGAGCGTTGGCACGGCCAACGAAAGACTGAACGCTTTTATAAGTGCCACGGTCAATGGAACCTTGAAGGAATACGATTACAAAAAAGATCTCGATATCATCCAAAAGTATCTCGATAACGGGAGTGCTTTCCTAAATGAAGACGGCACGATTCAAAAATATGCCGCTTCGATGACCATCAAGGATACCTTCTTTGGGAGAAGTGGCGTCTTTGGCATTGCTTCCGAGTCGATGTTCAATGGCCCTCTTCTTTATGGGAACATCCCTTCGAGCATCACTTCCTTGTTGGCGATGTTAGATTCTCCCACGCCGAACAAAGTCGGCGGCACAAGCGCCCCTATTCACATCACTTTAGAAGGGGATTGCCGATTCTACGATTGGAAGGAGCTCGACTCGATCGACGTGAGTTCTTTGATCGAAGAGAATATCTCGACTATCCTTAAGCAACTCAATATGGGCGATAAGAGCGTTACTATCGACGACATCTTCCCGATGAAGAACGCCCTTCGAAAAGCGATGAATGCCAAAGGCCTTATCCATCGCCTTTCGAACAAAGACTACATCAATACGGCCATCGCCTATTATGGCGGTGGACTCAACGTCTCGAAAGTAACGGGTTATAGCGATAGCGCCTATAATACCTATAGCGAGCCTCTTGAGGTGAACTTGGTGGATGAGATCGTCAATGGCGGTCAAAGCGGAATGCGGGCGATGCTTGTCGACTGCGTTATCGTGACCATCGGTTCCCATCCTTTCCACTTTATCACCAATGGCTTAGAGGAAGCGAAGAATCCCATTCTTCTAAACGAAGTGCCAAAGATCGATGACTTAAAGGCGCACCTATCTATCAATAAATAAAGGAGAATAAGTTATGAAAAAAATGAAAAAATCCCTGCTATTCCTCGGCTCTTTGTTCTTGCTTGCTCCTTTGACATCGTGTTCGAGCGCTTTCTTCGGAGGAGATGATAGCGGCACAGGCATCGCCAACATCACCACTCGGCAAGATAGCGAAAGCGGCAATACCGTGGTGACCATCACCTTTACCGATGAAGAAAAGGATCCGGTTGTCTTCTTCATTCCCCAAGGCTTATCGGGAAAAGACGGCGTCTCTATAAAAAGCATCGTTCCGACCTTAAGCGAAGACCAAAAGAAAATCATATTGACGATCACTTATAGCGACGATTCGATGGAGCCCACCGTTATCGAAGTTCCCGTCCTCGAAGGAAAAGGCGTCAAGGACGTGACTATTGGAAACGATGAAGAAGGGAATACGACTTTGGTTTTTAGCTATACGGATGGTTCGGAAAGCAAAACCATCACAATCCCAAAGGGCAAAGATGGCAATGGCATCGCCTCCTTTGAGGTTTCTCGTCCGAATGCGAAAGGCGTCATGACGATTACTGTCACCTTCACCGATGGCACCAATACCACCTTTGAAGTCAAAAACGGCGCTGGAATCGCCTCTGTTTCCTATGATGAGAGCCATAGCGATACGAACCGCTACGCCTTGACGATCACCTATACCGACGGTTTTACGGAAACCGTTTATCTCCCTCGGCCAAAGAGCACAAAGTGGATTACTGGCACAACCAATCTCGAAAGCGACTCCGTCGTGAGCGGCGCTGAAGTGGGGGACTTCTATCTTAATCGCGTGACAGGCTACGTCTATCAACTCCAAAGCGATGGCACTTGGCTTTTCCTTTTCGGCATGAAAAGCGAAGAGACCTCTCACGTGAAGCAATACGCCGCTTTGACGTTCAATGCGGGGGAAGGCCTAATCAACGGCTCCACTCCTTTGGCGATCGTGAATGCCGTCATTGGCGAAGCCGTTCCTTTAGCGGCCATCCCCACCCCGACCTATGAAGGACACGTTTTCGAGGGGTGGTTTACTGACACCAATAACATAAATGCTGGAAAATTCACCGATCTTACCATCGTCACCGGGGATTTAACCTTATTCGCTAAGTATTCCGCATAGTCTTGCTCTCGGATCTTTTTTTGAAAACGTATAAGCTTCTAGAAGCTTCAGCGTTCGAAATTGTGTAGGCGATGCCCATTTGAATCGTTTCCTTCATGAGGCATTCAAAACCATTGCTATATGGCGCTTTTTCCGATTGCCAAAAGAATCCAACAAAAAAGAGGGCTTGCCCAGAGCATTTCCCTTTTGAACGATGAGAGCATTTGATGAAGCCTCATTTTCGCGATTCTAAAGCGTCAACAATAAGTCGTTAAATGGCGTTTCCGGGTATCATTTTTGAATATTTATTCATTTTTATACCCGGAAAGGCTGTTTTTCTCTATAGCTAGCGCCTTTTTTCTTTAAAAGACTCTTCGAATGGGAATAGGGCTTTTTTCTTCTGATCTAAAAGGATGTGTTCCCTTTCCAAAACGAAACGCGGAAGGAAAGCAATTATCCGAACAATTGTTTTTGATTCCTTTGCTAGATTAAGTTTTCTTTCCCTAACATCAAATCGATGGCGTTAATGTGCTTAACGCCTTCTTGTTGGTCTCTATATCTATCTAAGGAAATGATATATCTCGGATATCCATTGCGAATGTATCGGAATGGCCTATATTCCCTTTCCTTAATTCTGTTTGTGGCCTTCGCATCTTCCCCTTGAAGAGTGTAGGTTACCTGAATGTAAGCGTACTCCCGGTTCTCTTTTCTAATGATGAAATCGCACTCGAAGTTTCCGATTTTTCCCACGCTTACTTGATAGCCATTGCTTATAAGGTAAAGATAGACGATGTTTTCTAATGACGGCCCATAGTTGAGCTGGTTATCGGTAGAAAGAGAAAAATAAAGGGATAGATCCGTCAGATAGTATTTGCTTTCCTTTCTTAGGGACTTTTTGCTCTTAAGGTCGAATCGATTGCATTCGTAGATGATTTTTGCGTTTTCGAGATGCCTTATGTATTTTCCGACTGTCGCCGCTTTCGTTTTGATTCCGCTTTTTGATAGCTCGTCAACGATGTTTGAAACCGTCATCTCGGAAGCGTAGTTATCTATTACGAAATTTTGCACTCTTTTGAATACGGGGACATTGGTTACCCTATTTTTGCTTGTTACGTCTTTCTTGAATATCTCTTGTACGATTTCTCTGGTGTAAAACTGCCTAGCCGATAAAAGATCGAATTCTAAAGATTTCGGGAAGCCCCCATTTAGAATGTATTCATTAAACTCCGTGTCGACATCGTCGTTTGTTGTTTTTCCTAAAAATCTTTTCATTTCGACGTATTCCTTAAAATCCAGGGGAAACGTTTCGAATGTCAAATACCTTCCTGTTAATTTCGTGGATATTTCATCGCTTAAAAGGTAGGAATTCGATCCGGTCAAAAAGATGGAATAGCCTTCTTCTTGATAAGACAAAACAACCGATTCAAAGCCGGAAACGTTTTGGACTTCATCGATGAAAAGGAAATAACGCCCATCCTCTTTTATGTAGGATTCTATCCTGTCTTCGAGTTCTTTAGGCGTTTTTATATCCTTGAATCCCCTTCTGTCGAGCGGGAGGTAAATAATCCTCTCGTCTGGAATGCCGGATCGTTTCATTTCCGTCATAATGGATTTTAGCAAACAAGATTTGCCACACCTTCTTATTCCCGTTATGACCTTGACGATGTCGCTTTGGTAGAAAGGCCTGATTCCTTTCAAGTATTTTTCTCTCACGAAAATCTTCTCTTCCATCTTTTTTCTCCGATATTATTATCCGGTTAAATGGCGTTTCCGGGTATCATTTTTGAATATTTATTAATTTTTATACCCGGAAAGGCTGTTTTTCTCTTCGTTCGATATTCGTTTTAAAAGAAAAATATCTTAAAACCACTACAAAAAACATTTCTCTAGCGGTTCCATAAAGAAATCTCTCAAGACATCTTAAAGGGTATAGTCTTTCCTCACGGCTTCTTCGATTTTTCTAAAATCCACCGTCGCCTTCAAATAGTTTGGCTTTTTTCTCCCTTTCCAATATATTTCATTGCTTTCGTTCACTTTGGCGCTGTAAAGTCTTTTCGTTTTGCTCGTTATTTCCCGTATGTTTTCCTTAATCCAATTGAGCTCATCGATCATTAAGTCCTTATATTTATTTTCTATTTCGATAAGGACATCTTCTTCTTTTCGACCGGTTAGAGGCTTTTTGGATAATGAGATTTCGCTTATTTCCGAGTTAGGGGCCGGAATCATATTGTTTAGGAGGATTTTTCCTAGGTACTCGTCCTTTTTGTTTTTCATTCTCAAAATCGTTTGGGTAGAAGGACGGAGGCGTTTGTTCTCATCGTAGTCTTTAGGATCGCTCGACGAAAGTGGCAAAAAATAGTCGTAATTATTCACTTTCACGATAAAACCAACATAGGGCCTTAAATGTTTCCTTTTTTCTTCGTGATTCGAAAGAACCCTATGGTCTACTAGGCGTAATCTGGCAATGAAAGCATCGGCGATAGAGTAGAAGCGAATGTCCATAGAAGCCTCCTAGTTGAAAAAAGGATCGTTATCCAAGCGATCCTTGATTTTAGAACTCCGCACTCTACGGCAGCGGCCTTCCGAGATTTTAGAACTCCGCACTCTACGGCAGCGGCCTTCCGAGATTTTAGAACTCCGCACTCTACGGCAGCGGCCTTCCGAGATTTTGTAAGGATTTCCTTACCTCACTATACTAATATCCCCTAGAGATAGTGTCAATGAGGCACCCTTTTGCTACCTTCTAAGGCG
>ERZ808240.2166-NODE-2166-length-22268-cov-7.878179_pt1 | contig 22268 bp, 22 predicted proteins | sample MGYA00521084_ERZ808240 | MGnify/ENA primary metagenome ERZ808240 (study PRJEB31516, sample SAMN03275571) | gut metagenome | biome: mammalia-associated habitat; material: feces | host: Papio cynocephalus | place: Kenya | collected 2012-08-06 ...
GAGCGAATGGTTCGCGGATTTTTCATTTTAGGGCTTGACTTTTAATAGTTAGTCTTTCTTAAATGAAATGGCGGAGTTTTTGTTATGCCGTTCTCTCTGCATGGACTTCCTGCCCCCTCTCGGCGGCGTTGTCCGGCTCTCCCTTGGTGGGGTCGTGGTCGTGTATCCCATGCAGACGGTCATTCGGTTCTCAAGGTTCGGTGATAGGTTTGAAATTAGATTAACACATTCGCAGAAGAATTTTTAGGACACGTTATGTCCGGTTTATACGAAATTTGAGTTGAATTTCCGCTAAAAATTGGACATTCACTGCCTGACTGGCGTGGAAGCAATGGAGATTGTACTGCGGTGGTCTTAGTATACGCGTGATTTATTCCATAAAGATTAGTCGTACATTTTTCGGGGTTCGTTCTTGGAAACGGTGCGATGTAAAGATGAGGGAAAGGGGAGAGGAAAACGAATCAGAAATCTTGCGTATGCAGTATGCGTAGATATAGGGTTTCAAGTGCACGGTTGTTGACAGTATAATATATATGTAATATACTTATAATTATATTGGGCTGTTCCGCTCACTTTTTGGAGAGTGCGAAACTCCCGATTTTGAAGGGAAGGAGCGTGCATTCGTGCGCAGAAGTTTATATATTCTGATCCTTGTGGTTTTGGCTGGTGGTGCAGTCCTTACGGTGTACTCGCCGGATCTGCTCTCGCTGATGTTCATCCTTATCATGGTGGGCATCATCGTGGCGGCGATTCTGGGCGGAGTTCTGCCGGTGCTGCGCTATGACCAGGCCTTGGAGCGCGGTTTGGAGAACATTGACCGCGCTATGGAAGTACAGACCAGTTCGACGTGGTCTGCAATCCTCGGATACGAAGAATTTTTTGGACAGCGTGTGCTGGACCGCTTCTTCGATGAATACCGCAGCAAGGTGAAGGGGCAGCAGGAGAGCGGCCAGGTGCTGTGTGACATCGACGAATACATCAACGAAGATATGCTTTCGCTTCACAGCTGGCAGATTCTGGTCAGTCAGGTGCCCGGCATGCTGACCAGCCTTGGCATTCTGGGTACCTTTATCGGCCTGCTGATCGGTATCCGCGGGATCGGTTTCAGTACCGTGAACGATGCACTGACCAGTGTGCAGACCCTGCTGTCCGGTATCCAGATGGCATTCTACACCTCCATCGCGGGCGTGATCCTGTCTTTGATCTTCAATATCCTGTACCGGTCGGCCTGGAACGCATTGATGCGGAGCCTGGGGCTGTTTGTGGACTCCTTCCACAAAAATGTCATCCCGTCGTCTGAGGAACAGACTCGCTATCGGGAGCGCCGGGAGTTCAGGCAGATCGCACAGCTGCTGGACCGTCTGCCTAAGACGCCCGCTTTTTCGGCAGCTGACCCGGCGGCTGTTACGGGTGGTGCAGAACACGAAAAGATCCTTATGCCGCAGATTCTGGAAGGACTGCAGAATGGTGAGTTCACCTTCCAGCTGCAGCCGCGCTTTGATATCAACAGCCGCAAGGTGGTGGGCGCGGAAGCGCTCGTCCGCTGGAATCATGGCAAGATGGGCATCATCCAGCCCGCCATCTTTATCCCGGTGCTGGAGCAGAACGGCTACATCACCAAGCTGGACCAGTATATCTGGGAGCAGGTCTGCATGACGCTGCGCCGCTGGATCGATGCGGGTCTGCGTCCGGTGCCGCTGTCCATCAATGTGACGAAAACGGACATTCTGGCTATGGATGTGGTGGATTTCTTCTCGAAACTGGTCAAAAAATATCGTATCCCGCCCCGCTATCTGGAAATTGAGATCGCGGAGAATGCCTACCTGAACGCGATGGACTCAGTGCACGACATCGAAGAAAAATTGCGGGCAGAGGGCTTCCGTGTAGTGGTGGACGGCTTTGATGGTGACTTTATCGTTCTGAAGGATATCGATAAGATCAACGCAGATGCATTCAAACTGGATCTGCGCCGGTTTACGGAACGGCAGAATGCCGGTACGGTGGCCGATGTCTTTGCACAGGCACGAAAGATGAAGCTGAACCTCATCGCGGGGGGCGTAGAGAGCATGGAACAGCTGGCGGCTCTGCGGAAGGCAGGCTGCTCGGAGGGACAGGGCTTCCTGCTGTCGCGTCCTGTGACCGTTCAGGAATTTGAGAACATGACAAACGAAGGCTCTGAAAGATGAAATTAAAACGGAAACGTCCAAACGAAGAACTGAATTTCTGGCAGCCCGCAACGGATATGTTCAGTGCGCTGGTCCTGATTCTGTTACTGATCATTCTGCTGCTGTCGCTCTATCTGGTCAATATTGACGACATCGACCAGCCGGATTCTGCCTCCGGCAGTTCCGTGTCGAACAGCAATGACGGGATCGGCGCGGTGATCTCGCGACCGGACGGCGGACATCAGGATGCCGATGGAAACGCCGGCGGCGGTGCGGGTTCTACCCCGGATGGCTCATCCGTTGCAGACCTGCCCGGCGGCCCGGACGACCACGATGGCGGCGGTGGAGGCGGCGGAAGCGGCACCGGAACGGGAGAAAGCCCGGATAAGGGCATCAAGTCCGCCGTGTTCGTGGTCATGGTCGATGCCGAGACGGACCGCACCATCAAGGAGGCCGGCGTGCAGTTCGAGCTGTATGGTGCGGACAATTCGCTGCAGATATTAAATGTATATTATCCGGAAAAGGTCTCGTTCCGCAACTACGAGACGACGGAAGCAGGCACCTTCTATTTCCCGGAAAAACTGCTGCAGGGCAAGTACATCGTCCATGAGCTGACCGAGCCGGAAGGCTATGATGCCGCAGAGAATCAGGAATTTGATCTGGACGACCTCTACGACTGGCCCGACCCTTATGTGGTCAAGATCCCGCTCAGCCCGTCCCGGAACATCATCCGCATCCAGATGAACGATGCAGAGACCGGCATGGCAGTGGCCGGCAGCACCTTTGACGTGATCGCCAAGACGGATATCTCGACCCAGGACGGCACCCTGCGCTACCGTGAGGGCCAGATCGTGGACGAGATCACCTGCGATGAGAACGGCTACGGTGAGAGCAATGAGATTTATCTGGGTGAGTATATCGTCCGGCAGAAGGACATCCCGCAGTATTATGCAGGACAAACCGAAGAGCTTGACTGCATGGTGGAGAAGAAGTCGGAAGTGGAGGCTCCGCTGAATACGCTGACATCCGAGCGCAGCCGCATCGTCCTGACGCTGGCCGATGAACTGTATTCTTCCCGTGGCATCGAGGGTGCGACTTTCCAGATCACGGACATCAATGGAAAAACGACCACCGCCACAACAGATGCATCGGGCCGTATCGTACTGGAAGAGCTGGAAAAGGGCACCACCTACACCATCCGCCAGACCGGCACGGCAGAGGATTATGCCATTGACCCGATGGAGTATACCTTCAATGTGACGTCCGACGGCCGGATCGACGGCGATGCGCAGAAGGAACTGGCTCTGACCAACCGTGTCATCCGGGTCAGCATCGGTGCGGCGTCCAACATTCTGGGCGGTCAGCGTGCCGGTGTGGAGCTGTCGCTCTATGACGCATCGGATAACCTGATCCGTACCTGGACCACCACCAATGCCCCCATCACCTTCACCGATTTGAAGGCGGGCTCGTATTATGTGACTATGGGAGAGAACAGCGACAAGCACTATACCTTCCAGGTCGCAGACCAGGCAGCAGTGCAGACTGTGAATGTCGGCGCAAGCAAGGCAGTGCGGTATCTGCTGATCGGCGGCGGTGTGGCTGTGCTGCTGGGCATTGTGATTGCAGGCATTTCTGCCCTGTGCAAACGAAAAAAGAAAGCCCACTCGTAATATTCCGGAAGGATTGAGGTGATCTTGAATGGAAGGCGGCGGAGTACAGATCCGGGTCCGTGATATGGTATTCGTCCTGAAGAAGCGCTGGAAGATGATCCTGTCGCTGACGCTGGTCGGGCTTGTATTTGGCATTGTGCTCTTTGCAATGACCTATGTACAGGACTCCATCCGGAGCTATGAGGTCAGCGGTTCATTTGCCATTTCCACCCAGAACCATTCCGATGGCGTATATATCAACGGCTCGCAGGTCGCAAACAACAACGATTTTCACCTTGCTGAGGATATGGTGGATGCAGTGGCTTATGTCCTCCGCAGCAACCGGGTGCTGGAACAGGTCATCCAGCAGCAGGGGCTGCTGGGCACCACGGTGGACGAGCTGAGATCAAACCTGAGCATCACACAGTATCAGGCTACACAGATCATCGAGATGCGCTTTACCTGGCGCACGGCGGAAGAAGCGCAGAGCATCTGGCAGGCCATCATTGACGCAGCAAACCAGAGTATTCCGACCGCGCTTCAGCTGGGCCAGCTGACGGTTATCGATGCGCCGGAAGTGAGACAGTCCTCCGTGGCAGGTACCGGCAAGCTCCTGCCGGTGCTGCTCACGATGCTGGGCTTCTGCTGCGGCATCGGCATTGCGCTGATGGAGCTGATCCTCCGCCCGACGCTGACCAACCCGCGCGATGCGGAAACGATGTTCGGCCTGGAGACCATCGGCATCATCCCGCAGGATGAGCTGTTCTTCCGCAGCCGGCAGGGCTCTCTGCTGACCAGCAGCGGCCCGGACCGCTCCAATGTGCTCCAGAATTACTCGGCGGCGGCGTATATCCTGCGCAACCGCCTGGGCACCAAGGAGCAGCACCACTGCTTCTATGTCACCAGTACCACCAGTGGTGAGGGCAAGTCTACGGTGGCGGCTAATCTGGCCATCCAGCTGTCGGATATGGAACACCGCACCCTGCTGATCGACTTTGACACCCGCAACCCCAGCCTTGGCACCCTGTTTATGGACAAGGTGGATTACATCCACTCGCTCAACGCATTGTACCGCGGTGATGCCACCGAGGAAGATGCCATCACGCCGCTGACAGGCTACCTTGATATCCTGCCCTCGGTGCTGGAACACAATGCCATGATACTGGATGGTGTCATTACCGACATGATCCAGCGTCTGACCGATAGATACGAGTATATTATCATGGACTCCGCCCCGGTGGGTGAAGTTTCGGAGACGCTGAGCCTGAACCGTGTGGCGAATACGGTACTGTATGTCATCCGGTATGACAGCACGCCGCTGCCTGCCATCCAGAACGCACTGGAAAAGCTGGACAAGTCCGGCATCCGTGTGCTGGGCTGTGTGGTCAACGGGGTAGGCAATGGTGGCTCGAAGTCCAGCGAGGATAAGAAGGACTATATCCATCTGCCGGCAAAGCCGAAAGCGAAGAAACAGCCTCGGAAGGAAAAACCGAAAAGGGAGAAGAAACAGCCCAAACCGAAAAAGCCGGTAAAGGCTGCACCGCCTGAACCGGCACCTGCGGCTCCGGCAGAAGCAGCAGTGCCTGTGGCGGAGAAACCGAAGGCAAAAGGCTTCGGACTGTGGAAGCTCAAGGATAAAAAAGACGAAAAGCCTAAATATATAGACAAGCACGCCAAGGGGGCAGTGTGGGCAGCGGAGCGGAACCAGCCCAAAGAGAAACAGCAGGTTCCGCCTGCGGCTCCGACCGAGGAAATGCTTTCTCCGGTCGTGGCTCCGGTTGAAGAAGCATCTGCTCCGGTTGCAGCCACGGTCGAGAAGACGCCCGCTCCGACTGTGACGGAAACGGCAGTTCCGGAAAAAACGGTGCAGGAAGCTCCTGCGCCGGAAGTCCGTACCACACCGTCGCACATGGCACAGGCCCGGCATGACCCGCTGGGCGACCTTTCTGCAGAACAGGCAGGGGAGCGCCGCCGGGACGTGCTCTCAGAGCTGATGGAGGAAGAAAAAACCATGAGCAATGAGGAGCGTTCCACCCAGAGTGTGATGGATGAACTGCTGCAGCAGGGCAGGGACAACGGGAAGGAGCCGTAAGGCGGGGAAAGGAAGATCCTGAGTGAACAAACAGACTTCATTACAGGCTATTATGATCGGGCTGCTTCTGGCCGGGAGCTTTCTGGGCGTTTTCCGGATGCTGGTCAGACGGGAAACGATGAGGCGGGCATTTCCGGCAGCGGCAGTCATTTTGCTGGTGCTGTTCGGCCTGCTGACAGCGATCATGGTCTATGCTGCACTCCTGCTGGGCACCGGGCCGGTGCTGCTGACGCTGCTGCTTCTGGCGGTGCTGGCGGCAGTGTGCGGGACAGTATTCTACCTCGTGGGGCATTTCCGGGAGCTGAACCATGGGATGCTGGCCCTGTTCATGGTCTATCTGCTGGCGGTGATGTATATCACGCTGCTGTCCCGCAGCACCACGGGCGACCATACCGTCTCGCTGTTCCGTGTGGATATGCTGGCAGCTGCGCTGCGCACCCACTCGCTCAAGCCCATGAAGCATATTTTTCTCAACATGGCGCTATTTCTGCCCTTTGGCTTCCTGCTCCCGCATATCGACCCGGAAGATCTGGATGATTTCACCTGCCCGCTGCTGTTCAGTCTGCTTCTGACGATTCTGATCGAGACCACCCAGATGATGCTGAACCTGGGTCAGGCAGACCTGACCGATATTGTGGCCAACGTGCTGGGTGGCGCGGGAGGCTATCTGGTGTACTGGCTGCTGAGCCGGTGGGGATTCTCAGAAGAGGACGCAGACGATTGACCAAATGGTAAGAGGCCGGAAGATGAACGAACTGCGGATGCATAAAGAACACAAAGAAATATACCTCGTCAGCGGGAAGGATTCCGTGGTGGACTTCTGGGTCACGTTCTGCATCGTGTGCCGACTGGGCTTTCCTGGCATCCTGGCAGAGACATACGGCTTTCTGACGCCGCTGTTCGATTATGGCTCCTGCGGTGTGGAGCTGCTCATCATGCTGCTGGCCAGCGGCGACAACATCCTGGATCTGAAGGTGCTCGACTTCAAACGGAAGTACGGCCCTCTTTATGTGATGATGGCTGCGATGCTGGTGATGACCTTTCTTGTCACGAGTGATGTGAAGGGAGAGCTGACCACCTGTCTGCGTCTGGCGGTCACGGTGCTGTTTGGCCTGTGGCTGGCCGACCACTACGATACCGGGCGTCTGCTGGAACTCATCTGCAATGCCCAGGGCATTTTTGTGCTGCTGAACCTGCTGCTCTTCTTTGTGTTCCGCAGCTGGGGCTTTTATTACGATGAAGAGGGCCGCTATCTGTTCCATGGCCTGATGAACCGTAAAAATTCACTGGGCGAAGAGCTGGCCTACGGGCTGGTGCTTCAAACAGCGTCGTTCCGCATCAAGCGGCGGGCGCAAGAAACGCCGAAGCCCTTCTGGTGGTTCACGCTGGTGGCTCAGCTGTTGCTGCTGGTCAGCACCAAGGCTGTGGGCGCACTGTTCACGGCGTTGGTGCCCATCGCCTATCTGCTCCTGCACGATAAGATGAATGGCCGCCTGCCGCGGTTCCACTGGTCGTATCTTTACATTGTAGTCTCGGTGGGCTTTTTGTTCGCTGCGCTGACCATTCTGCCCATCTTCTCGCCGTTTCTGGAATCGCTGGGCAAGGATGCCACCCTTTCCAACCGCACCATCATGTGGGAGGAGATCATCCCCTTTATGATGGAGAGCCACACCTTTACCGGCTACGGGATGCTGATGTTCTGGGACAACAAACGGGCGCTGAAATCGCTGCAGGATCGCTATGGCCGTGACAGCTGGTTCCGTACCATGAACTTCGGTTCCCATAACACCCTGCTGGAAATGTGGCTGGATGTGGGCCTGTTCGGCATTGCGCTGTATTTTCTGATGTTTCTTTACAGCTTCCGCCGGATCCGCAGCTTTTCCGATGACCAGTATCTGGCCTGTTCGGCGTTCGTCCTGCCCCTGATGATCCGCGGCCTGACCGAACGGTCGTATACGAATTCCGGTTATCTGACGCTGTTTTTGTTCACGATGCTGGGCATTGCCTGTGCTGGTTCGGAGCTGAAACTGGGAAAATACCCCCGCAGGCCGTTCCTGCGCAAAGAATCTTCCGGGGAAGAAGGAAACACACAATGAATGCACCCGCGCAAAAAACAAAACGCCTGCCATATCTGGACGGCATCAAAACCTTTGCTTTGTTGATGGTATTTGCGTTGCATACCCAGCGCGGTCCCGAAGTGACGGCACCGTGCCATGATGCGGTACTGTTTTATGCGGCGCGGTGCTGTATGCCGCTGTTCTTTATGGTCAATGGTAGTTTGATGCTCCGCCGGGAAATGTTTGATTTTTCGTATTACAAGAAGAAGATATTGGGAATCGCACGGGTGCTGCTTCTCAATGGTATCTGTATTGGCGTATACGTATTCGTGGTACATCAGTTTCCAATTGCAAAAGCCGTGAAAGAGATGCTGAAAGGCTTTCTCTCGTATACGTCGTATGCGTATTTGTGGTTCCTGTACTCGTTTGCTTTGATCTACACGCTTTTGCTGTTCTGTTTTGATTGGGTGAAAAAGAATCTGAACCGTGTGTTGGTTGCATTGGGCGTGGTCTGCCTTGGCGTGATGGCATTGTCCTTGCTTTCAATCGCGCAGGGCGGATTCTTTGTACAGGAGCGGGTCACACAGCGGCTTCGGCTCTGGACGTGGCTGTTTTATTTCTGCCTAGGTTATAAAGTCAGCACTTTCGATGTGAGCCGCTGGTCTCCGCGTTTGATTCGAGGATGCGCGGCAGTGTTGACGGTAGCCAGCACTGCATGGCAGTATGTTCTCTGCTTCCGCGTGACCGGACAGATCGAATCGAACTACATGTATGATGACGTTGCGATTATGGTATGGAGCATTTCGCTGTTTCTGGCATTTCGGGTATCGCCCCGGGTATCGGCGTGGTTTGGAAAATTTGCCCCGTACAGTTTTGGGGCATTCCTGATCCATGGGTTCCTGCTGGATGCGTTTCAGTTGCAAAGCGCCGTGAACGGCCCGGCGCAGGCCGGGGTGATGTGGGCGGGGTTGAGCGTTGTTTGCTGGGTGCTGTCCTGGCTGTTGAGTCATGTTCCAGTCGTTCGGGAAATGCTTCGTTATTGATTGGATTGAGGTGAATCTATGGCACAGCTTTGCGTTACGGCGGTGATCACGACCTACCACCGGGAGTGGAAGATGCTCCAACGCTCCATCCAGAGCGTTTTGCAGCAGACCGTTCCGGTGATGGAACTGCTTTTGGTGGATGACAACGGGCTTGGCACGGCGTACCAGACCCGGATCGCGCAGGAAGCGGCGAAGTTCCCGCAAATCCGCTATCTGCCGATGGAGAAGAATGGCGGCGTCTCGGCGGCGCGCAACTATGCCATTGCGCAGGCAAAAGGCGATGTGCTGGGCTATCTGGATGACGATGATGCGTGGTGTCCGGATAAGCTGGAAAAACTGCTTCCGCTGTTTGAGCAGAGCGCAGATACGGCGCTGGTGTTCGGCACCGGACGGGTGTTCCAGAAGGATGCCGGAAAGGAACACTACAACTGGCAGTGGGAGGTCTTCAAACCGGAGCCTTCCTATGCAGATATGCTTTACACCGATTATGTCGGTTCGGCGTCTGCGCCGTTGATGCGGGTGGATGCGCTGCGCGCGCTGGGCGGGTTCCGCCAGCAGCCTGCCGTGGAGGATTATGAGCTGTGGATCCGGTTTGCACAGCGCTACAAGCTGCGCGGCACACGGGATGTGGTGTTCCTCAAGTACAACGAAACGGAAGAGCATGTTTCCGGCAGCCTGCGCCGCGTGGGGCAGGGCTTCCGCTGCATTTACGAGCTGTACCGCAGCGATTACGAGCAGCACCCCACGGCACGGACAGCCATTTTGTGGAACATCTGTCGCACGGGCGTGCGCAGTTTTGACCCGACGGTGGTGCCCTTCGTGCTGGAATGGCTGCTGAGCCGGATGCACCGGGAATGAAAGGAGAGAAGCGGTTCGGATGGAACCCAGAAGTAAATATCTCCGGCTGATGCAGACGGTTCTGGCCTCCGGTGGTGCGCTCATCATCAATACCCTCATCACCCTGCTGCTGGTTCCGGTGATCAGCGAGACGCTGGGCAATGACGCCTATGGCTTTGTGACACTGGGCAAGAACATTGCGCAGTATGCCACCATGATCACGGCGGCGCTGAACTCGTTTGCAGCCCGATACATCGTGGTCTCCTATCACCGCGAGGACTATTCTGAGGCCAATACTTATTTTTCGTCTACGGTCTACGGCGACCTCATCCTTGGCACCGGACTGCTGGCCGTGGCGCTGGTGGGCATCTGCTTTCTGGAAAAGCTGCTGGTCATCCCGGCGGCACTGGTCACAGATGTCAAGCTGCTGTTCCTGTTCGTGTTCCTGAACTTCTGGCTGGTCACGGTGACGACGGCCTTTTCGGCTTCGGCACACATCAAGAACCGGCTGCATGTGGTGGGCATGTTCAAGGCGCTGGCGTATGTGTGCGAAGCAGCGATCCTGAGCGTCTGTTTCCACTTTTTCCCGCCCCATGTGTTCTATGTGGGGCTGGGACTTGCAGCCGCATCGCTCATCCTGGCCATCACCAATGTGGGCATCTGTCGGCGGTATACCCCGGAACTGAAAGTGGAAAAGCGGTGGTTCTCGTGGGTCGCCATCCGCAAGCTGGTGGTGGACGGCGTGTGGACCTCACTCAATTCGCTGGGCGATGCACTGAACAGCGGACTGGACCTGCTGGTCTGCAACCTGATGCTCACCCCTGCGGCCATGGGTCAGCTGGCCATTTCCAAAACGTTCTATGCCATGTTCAGCAGTATGTTCCTGCTGGTGGGACAGGCCTTTGAGCCCATGTACCTGAAAAGCTATGCAGAGGACGACATCAAAACCCTGATGAAAGATTTCCGGGTGGCCATGAAGCTTTCGGGAATGCTCTCGAACCTTGTGTTTGCAGGGTTCGTGGCGCTGGGCATGGCGTTTTACAAGCTCTGGATCCCGGGAGAAGATATCGCGGTCATCTACACGCTGACGGTCATCAACAACATGGTGACCATCCCCGGCGGGCCGATGCAGCCGCTGTATTACATCTACACATTGACTCTGAAAAAGAAGGTGCCGACCTTCATCACCATTGGCGGCGGTCTGCTCAACGTGGTGGGGATGTATCTGCTCATCCGGTATACCGGGCTGGGCGTGTATGCGGTGGTTTGGACGACGGTGATCATCATGATGCTCATCAACTTCATCACCAACCCGCTCTACATGGCCTATGTGCTGGAACAGCCGTGGTGGACGTTTTACCCGGCCATTCTGCGGAATCTGGTGTCCTGCGGTGTGCTGGTGGTGGTGTTCCAGCTGTTGGGCCGGCTGTATACGCCCACTTCATGGCTGACGCTCATCCTGTCGGCCTGTGTGTTGGCTGTGGCGGGCAGTGCGCTCCATCTGCTGATCGTATGCAGCAGGGAGGACTGGCTGCTGCTGCGTGAAAAAGTGAGGAGGAAGCGACTGAGATGATGGGAAAAGGTCAGTTTGCTATTTTGAAAAAAACGCTCTCGCTGCCGGGGGCCCGCCAGCTTGCATTGCAGGATGGCTGGGTGCTGTATTACCATGAACAGCTTCCGGTGCAGTGCAGCCGGGATGGCCGCATCGTGCTGATGGGCATTGCATGGCAGTTTTTGCCCGAACGCGGCACCCCGATGGAAGAGGTCGAAAAGCTCTGCCAGAAGTTCTCCGGTGCTATTCCGGAAGAGGCCATTCTGGAAATGGAGGAGAGCTGGTGCGGGCGGTATGTGCTGCTGTGTCAGGGCGTGGTATATGGGGACACCTGCACCCTGCTGCCGGTGTTCTATTCAGAGCTGGGGGTTTCCAGTGACTGCACCCTGCTGGCAGAGCAGGCCGGACAGCCCCGCAAAAACTACACGATGCCGCCCCGGCGCATCATGAACTGGATGCCCGGCCCGCTGACGCAGTACGACGGCGTGCGTCGGATGCTGCCAAGTCAGTTGTATTCCTATACCACGGGTGAAGTGAGCTCCCGGCAGCTGCTGGCGGCGCATTATCCCGGCATTGCGGATGAAAATGCGCGGCTGGAACGCATCGTGGCCTGCTTTGACTACTCGCTGCGGCAGATGCAGCAGATGCTGCCGGGCACGAAACTGCTGGTGGCCATCACCGGCGGGCACGATTCCCGCACCCTGCTGGCACTCTGCAAGCACGCAAAGGTGGATTTTGATGCCTTTACGCTGCTGTATGATGATATTTACGAGGATGACGTGACCATCCCCAAGGAACTGTGCCGGGCAGAGCATATCCCGCACCATGAGGTGCCCCGGAACTGCAAACCCGATTACGCTGTGCGGGAGGCCGAATACCTCGACCACATCTCCGGTCTGGTGCAGGATGAAGACCGGCTTTATTATGCGCACCAGCAGTTTGAGCCGCTGGTGCAGGAATTCGGCAATGTGGCGCTGCTGCGCAGCGGTGTGTGGCCGAACGTGATGGAATGGTATCGGCGCAGCTTTACCCCCACCGGCCCGGGCTTTGACTGCTTCGACTGGTTCGGGGCACAGCCCGGCTCGCTGGAAGAGAAATCGCTGCAGGAATATTTTGCCTGGCAGGAACAGCACCCACAGAAGGGGCTGTCGGCCTGCAACGTGTTCTACTGGGATCAGCGGAACGGCTGCTGGCTCTCGGCCATTGAAACCGGCTTTGATCTCATCGACCATGTGATCTCGTTGCAGCCGGCCAACTGCCGCTATCTGATGTCGATGCTGATGGAGTTCCCGGCGGAGGAGCGCATCATCAATCATCACCAGTATAAGATCGTGGCAAAAGCCTGCCCGTCCTTCTCGGCCATCCCTTATGGCGGCCGGAAGCGGCAGAACGAATCGGGCGGCAAAGTATTGAAGGATAAATTCATCCGCGGCGTGCAGCGGCTGCGGAAGCTTGGCCTGCGGAAAACCATAAAAACCTATTATACTATGGTCCGCACACGGACGGAGGAAACGCGGATGCTGAAGAAGCAGGGCCGCGAACATTGAATTGAGCGGAAGAGGGAAAGAGAATGAAGGACTTGCCGTTGGTATCGGTGGTCATTCCATGCTACAACCGTGCAGCAGTGCTGGAAAGATCGGTCCGCAGTGTGCTGGCGCAGAGCTATGCCGCACTGGAACTGATTCTTGTAGACGATGGTTCGACCGACCAGACCAGACAGGTAGTGGAAGGAATCAAAGATTCAAGATTGCGGTACATTTACCAACAAAACGCGGGCGCGTGTGCAGCGCGCAACCACGGTGCAGCCCTTGCAAGGGGCAAATACATTGCGTTCCATGACAGCGATGATGTCTGGCACCCCGATAAGCTGGAAAAGCAGATGCGGGTGATGGAGGAAAAACATCCGGACATCGTGGTCTGCAGAATGAGGCGTTTCGACGCAGACGGCAGCAGCGTGCTCTACCCGAAGCGGATCGGCGAGGGTTTTGTTTCCGCGCAGGATGATTTGTTCGGAATCGGCACTCAGACCATTCTGGCCCGGCGGGAGGTTCTGGAAACGGAACAGTTTTTCTCGGAGATGCCCCGGTATCAGGATCTGGAATGGGTCTATCGGGTGCTGCATCGGTTCACGATCTACTGCATGGCAGAACCGATGGTGGACTATTATATCGGCGCAGACTCCATCAGCCGCGGTACAGATAAAATGTATGCAGCTTTTGTGCTGCTGCGAAAACGCTATCCGGACCTGCGCACGACCTTCCCGGCGCTTTCTCTGCACATTGCCCGTGACCTTCTGGCCGGGTGGAGGGAGATGCGCCGGAAGCAGCCGGGCGAAAGCGGAAAATATCTGGCACTGGCCTGGTATTATTTTCCGGGAATCGGCCCGTGCATCCGGAGCCTGAAACGGTTTTCGGGAAGGAGTGGAACGTGATGCAGCATGTATTTATCTGTGGTGCCAAGTCCATTGGACGGTATGGCGGCTACGAGACCTTTGTGAAAGAGTTGGCCGTGCATAGCCAGAAGTATCAGGACGTCAAGCTGCACATCCTTTGCAAGGCAAACGGTGAAGGCTGTGTGGATGAAACAAAACTCACGGGCGTCAGGGAGCTGAGCGAGACTGAATTTGAATATTATGGTGCCCACTGCATCAAGCTCCACGTTCCGAATCTGGGGGCGGCAACAGCCATCTGGTACGATACGGCGGCGGTCTCGTTCTGCCTGAAGTATTGCAGGGAGCACCACATCGAAAAGCCCATCTTTTACATTCTGACCTGCCGCATCGGCCCGATGATCGGGTATCTGAGCCGCAGGATGAAAAAGCTGGGCGGGCAGCTGCAGCTGAACCCGGACGGCCACGAGTGGAAGCGTCAGAAATGGCCTGCTCCGGTGCGCAGATACTGGAAGCTTTCGGAGCGACAGATGGTGCGCGCGGCCGACCTTGTTATCTGCGACAGCGTAAACATTGAAAAATATATTCAGCAGACCTACCGCGCGTATCACCCCAAAACGACCTATATCTCCTATGGGGCGGATATCGTCACATCTACGCTGAGCCACAACGACCCGGTGTTTCAGGAGTACCTGAAGAAGAACGGTCTGACGGTGGACGGCTATTATCTGGTGGTCTGCCGTTTTGTACCGGAAAACAACATCGAGACCATTCTGCGGGAGTTTCTGCACAGCGATACCCACCGCAAACTGGCCATCATCATGACGCAGAACCCCAAATACTACAAGGAACTGAACGAAAAGCTCCATTTTGAGGACGACCCGCGCATCTGCTTCCTTGGTACGATCTACGAGCAGAATCTGCTCAGAAAGATCCGGGAGTGCGCCTATGCCTATCTGCATGGTCACGAGGTGGGAGGCACGAACCCCAGCCTGCTGGAAAGTCTTGGTGCGACCAAGGTCAATCTGCTGCTGAATGTGCCCTTCAACGAGGAAGTGGCACTGGACTCTGCCCTGTATTGGTCCAAAGAGCCGGGCGATCTGGCCGCATTGATCCACAAGGTGGACCGGCTCACGGAAGCAGAACGAGATGCCATGGGCAAAAAGGCGCAGGCTCGCATCCGGAACAGCTATTCGTGGCAGTTCATTGCAGATGAATACGAGCGGCTGTGGAGCCCGGCGGCAAAGAAGGAGTAAGCAGAACCAATGATGAAAAAACATCTGGTGCTCGTTGGAAATCCTGTTCCGGAGGACTGGGAGTTCCAGCGCGGCCTGCAAAAAGAGACCGGGCAGGAGTGGCAGGTGATGCGCTGCTGCATCAACGAGTACACCGGCCTGAAAAAATACACCCGCTACCTGAAGTATGTGTTCTACCCGTTTTACCTCATCGCAGTGCGGAATCGGTACGAAAAAATTATTTCGTGGGAGCAGTTCTTCGGGCTGGTGATGGCCTTTTACATGCGGGTGCTCCACATCAAAACCTGCCCGCCCGTGGATGTGATGACCTTTATCTATCGTCCCAAAAAGGGATGGGTCGGCAAAGTTTACTACCGATTCGTACATGCGGCGGTCACATCCCGGTATATCCGTAAGATCTACGTGTTTGGCAGGAGCGAGATCGATCATTACGTGGAACTGTTTGGCGTGCCAAAGGAAAAGTTTGCCTCCGAGCTGCTGGGCATCGCCGACCTGGCCCCGGAGATCAATGCCCTGCCCAGGACGCGGGAAGACCGCTTTTACCTTTCTGCCGGGCGCAGCAACCGGGATTACGATTTCCTGCGCGCAGTGTGGGAAAAGCAGAGCACCCCGCTGTGCATCGTGTGCGATGTGGAGACAGCAGAGGATACGCCCACAATCCACTACGAGAAAAACTGCCATGGCAATGAATACCTGCGCCTGCTGGCAGATTCGTATGCAGTCATCGTGCCGCTGCTCTCGGAAAAGTTTTCTTCCGGGCAGCTGGTGGTCCTGCAGGCAGCCATGCTGGGCAAACCTGTCATCGTAACGCAGAACGATACCGTCCGGGATTATGTAGATGACGGCGAGACGGGATTTATCATCCCGAAGACGGAACAGGCGCTGCTGCAGGCACTGCATCAGCTGGATGACCCGGTGTGCTATGCCCGGATGTGCCGGAATGCCCGCCGTAAGTTTGAGCAGTGTTTCAGTTTATATGAGCTGGGCTGTCGGGTGGGGAACCAGCAAAAAGCAGAAGAAACTGCGGACATGTCTTGATGCCACATCGACGCCACATCTATAACAATCCAGAAAAATAGGGCAACAGCTTGACAAAAGGTGTAAAATGAGTCAAAGAGGTGATTCAAATGTTGTACAATGAAGCAGGAAACTTTTGATTCAAACATTGGAAAGAAGTCATTAATGTCCGGGAAGCAGCAAGAAATTACCACAGACAGACACAAACATCAATTCTGCCATAAGAATGGCACGAGATTTTGTTGAAGCCGTCCAGCTGTCATGGTATACTCTTGTACAGACGGGAGGGCATCAGGATGTACGAAAAGCATGGAACACCTCCGTGCGGTGCGCTGAATTCTTATATATGGAACAAGTGCATTGATGAAATTGCAGATGCGATAGATAATATTGCGTTGCTTCGTGTAGAAGAACTGCATTTGCTAGAGGGGAAAAGTACGGAGCAGCCGCACTGTGGAAAAGTTTCCAACGAACAGCTGGCCTGCGCAGAGTACTTGTCATTCAAAATCTAAAGAAAAGCAATCGAACAGCCGGTAGGTCAAAAGCCTATCGGCTTTTTTCATGCTATCTCACAAGTTGCTATGCACAATAAATGGAAAGTCATATTGGTATGGACAGGGCCAGGAATGTGATGATTTGGTGAAAAAGATGTGAAGGATACCTGTTTTTTGCTCGATTTCGGTGTATATAGTGAAGGCCTTTATTTTTGAGCAAGTTGAAAGGAGGAACAAGCTTCAGGAAATCATGCTGGTCAGAGGGGACGACCACGGGTCAGTTGCTACTGTGCAACAGAGATAAGGCGGTACAATCTGGTGAATAGTAGAACATAGCAGGCGACTTTTGTGGATGCTCCAATCAGTGGGCAGGTGCAAAGATTGCCTGCTTTGTAGTTCATGAAATAGTAATCGAAATAGCCACAGATGTGAGAGCTATGTGAAAAGTGCGAGCGAAATACATCCATTTTGCCCGAAAATCGTGCGCTTTATGAAGGTCTTTGATTTTGAACAGCGGAAGGGGGCGAGCTCCATGAGTTCGTTAATCGGAAAGGAAACATGGTAGAATGGAGGTACGGATATGTAGCAAAAAGGATTGGCCGTACACACAAAGATAAAATAATGCAGAAATCGTGCAGCTGAAAATCTGGCTGCACGAACACACACAAGAAAAGAAGGAGAACGTCTATATGAGTTTGTCGACCATCACGCTGCAGTACAGCAGTGTAAGAGAAAACCAGAAGAATACCGGTTATCCGTTCAAAGCGGAGATCAAGACGGTGGATGACCTGAAAAAATCGCACAGTTCGACCATGTCTGTGGCAAATATGCAGATGGCAAAAACACGCGTGGAAATGTAGTTAAGGGCTACCGCAGCAAGAAGACCTTCCGAAAAGCGGACTGCCTGCCGGTGGATTGCGATAATACGAACTCCGACCCGCTGGCAGGGGATATTCCGGCAAGCGATTGGAAAACACCGGCGGATGTTCAGGAGTATTTCCCTGCATTCGACCCGGCGGCTCTGGACGCAGCCCGGTTCTTTTATGGCGTAGAGAATCCGAAAGTAGAGTTCTATGACGGAGATACGCCGCTGGATATCTTCATGGAGCAGCAGAACGCTTTGCCGGAAGTGATTTCCATCGGTGAGCGAAACAGTATTCTTTCCAAGTATCATAGAATGTGAGCTGTGTCAACAAAAACTCTTAAAAATTCTCCGGTTTCAGCAGAGTGCAAGAAGATGATTCCAAAACTTTGGCAAAAAGATAGATGTTTGGACAGCTTATCCGGCTGATTACGGTTTATAAACTCAAAAAAAAAATTTTGCGTAGAAAAATGACCGCCTGCTTCAAGTTGAGCTTGAAAGTGGACGGCCTTGCTTGAAAAATGATTTTCAAAATTTGAAAGCACTCTGAAAGGTTTCACAGAGGACGCAAGCAGTATGAAGCCCTTGCCATGAAATACCCACAGATGTTCACCAACTACATTCCCACCAACGAAGAAATCATTTTGGACGGTTTGACCGACTGATATTTTTCAGACGGGCTTATTGGAGATTTTAGCAATGACAGAGTTTCAACAAAAGTGCTTACAGTACGATGAAGAACGGATCAGAAAACAGCTTGAAAACATCCAGCTTGCTAAAGAAATCGGGGTAAGCCAAAGCACTATTGATAAGATGATTTCTTTGGTGACGTATGAAAAAGAACAGTATGACGAACGAAAAGCACAATGGAGTTCAAGTTGAAAATGAAGAGCTTGTAAGGCAGATTCAAGCCGGGATCAATGTTTCTTCCAATTTGGAACAGCTTTACTTGCAAAATCGTCCTTTCATCTACAATACCGCAAGGAAATATTCTAAACAGGCTGAAATAGATGATCTTATGCAAGAGGGCTATTTAGGTCTGCAAAAGGCCGCTTCTATGTACAACCCCGACCATGAAACAAAATTTATAACCTATGCGGGGTATTGGATTCAGCAATCTATTCAGCGTTATTGCGGAAATGTCAAGCGGATTCCCATTCATCAACTTTCCGAAATTGCACGGTATAAACGCTTTTTAGCACAGTGCCAAAGTGAAAATAGAAATCCGTCTGATTTTGAAATTTGTAGAGCATTGAATATTTCAGCGAACAAGCTGGACAACTTGCGGAAAACAGTGTTTGAATCATCCGTTGCAAGTCTGCAATCCCCTGTTGATGGTGCGGACGGGCTATTATTGGAAGATTCTATCCCCGATCCGTCAAGCATGGAAGAGGATGTTACAGAACGCTTTGCACGGGAATACGCCAACCGTGTTCTGTGGAACATTGTAGATGAACTAAAGGACACCGAAAGCTATGTTATTTCGGGGCTTTATCGCCGCTCTAAGACGTTGCGAGAGTTGAAAGACGAACTTCACATTTCAGAGCAACGAATAGCCCAAATTCGAGATAAAGCCTTGCAGACCTTAAATTGCAAGAAACGGTTAGAAGAAATCGCTTCTATCTATGGTTACATTCCATCCAGAGCGTACAAAGGCAGTTTAAGCTATTTTAATTCTAACGGTTCAAGCACAGAAAATATTGCTTTGAATCGCATTGAACAGCAAGAAAAAGCGGCTCATCTTGCAAATAGAATACACCAAAATGAACAAGCTGTTCAACAGGAATTAAGCCTAGATGAACTATTTGCAAAGGTAGTGGGTAACGCAAAAAGGGGTGATGCACATGAATCTTTCCGTTGGAAAGTATGAATTACTGATCGGCACAAGCCAAACAAGCGGTTTTCTCCCTGCTGTGCAAGAGGGTGTAAAGCTGACTCTGAAAAGACGTAGTACCCCCGGCAAGCTAGAGTTTAGTATGCTAAAGGAAACAGCCCCGGAATTTGAAGAGGGCGACCCGGTACACCTGAAAATAGACGGTGTTCCCGTCTTTATGGGCTATGTCTTTACAAAACAGTCAAGTAAAGATTCTCTGCTGAAAGTAACTGCATACGATTAGATTCGTTATCTTAAAAATAAATCCACCTACGTTTATAAGAACAAAACAGCGTCCGATTTCATTAAGATGATTTGCGAAGATTTTCACCTAACCATTGGTAATCTTGCAGATACGGGCTATACAATTCCGTCAAGAGTGGAAGATAACACTTCACTCTTTGAAATGATTGAAAACGCTCTTGATTTCACAATGCAGAACACAAAGCAAATGTTCGTTCTATATGATGATTTTGGAAAGTTGGCCCTCAAAAATATTGCAGATATGAAAGTTCCTGATTTTCTAGTTTATGACGGAAACAGTGAAGATTTCACCTATACTTCCAGCATTGACAAGCAGACCTATAACAAGATTGTCTTGATGTACAATGACAGCGAAAAGGGAGAAAGAACACCATGCGTTGTGTCCGATGAAGCAAACATGAACAAATGGGGCGTTCTGCAGTACTTTGATGATAGCTTGACCGCAAACGAAAACGGCAACGCCAAAGCCGAAGCACTGCTAAAACTGTACAACCGTAAAAGCAAAAATCTGAAGTTAAAGGGCGTTTTGGGTAATCCCAATATTAGACCGGGTTGCCTGATCCCTACCCTGTTAGATTTGGGCGATATTCAGCTTAAAAATTATATGATGGTTGAAGATGTTACCCACAATCTGTATTTGGATGAGCACAACATGGATTTAACGCTTGTAGGCCACGGTTTTACCGCTTGATGTTTCCTTCTCACCTCACCAACAAAACAGCGTTGCCGGGCATTACAGGCGGTTTTGCGGCCATGTCATGGACTTTAATAAACTTTAACCGAAAGGGGGATTTTACACGATGATTAAAGCAATGCAGGCAGCGCAGAAAGCCGCACGAAAGGCCATAGAAAGCACCTATACAGGCGTTATGACGGTATCGGAACGGCAATCCGTCAAAGACCCTAATACCCACATTACCAGCACAAAAGAAGTCGTTGTTTTGGAGAATCAGCCGTGCAAGCTGTCTTTTGAAACCATTGCCGCCGCAGTCCAGACCGACACGGCGGCGGCACTCTCGCAGAGCGTTAAAGTATTTCTGTCGCCGGATGTTTCCATCAAAGCCGGATCAAAATTGACAGTAACGCAAAACGGCGTTACCACAGCTTACAAATCAAGCGGCGTTCCCGCTGTATATCCCACCCATCAAGAAATTATTCTGGAACTGTTTACAAAATGGGCTTGACCTCTTGAGAAAAACGCACTTTTGAAAGTTAATTTTCAAAGGTGCGTTTTTTCGTTTAATATATGATGCTATCATCTAAGCTAAGATAGCCCAACTCATACACATCTTTCTTTTTCTCCAAACAGTCCCGGATGATTTCAACAGCATTTTCCGGGGGATTCGGACAGCTTGGGAAAGTTTCGCCAAATGCACGGTAATAGCTTTTTATAGCCCTTATAAGTTCATCATCCTGCACACAATCAGGATGATTCATGTATTCTTCAAACTCTTTGCGTACATCTTCCGGGGCATCGTCCGTCAAATGCCAGTTATCCGGCTCATTCACAAAATACGGGCTTGTGTAAAAATCGGGCCTCGGCATTACTCTTGCACCTCTTTTGAATCATGTTGGAAGAACTACAACTTTACCATCCGAAAGAACTGCAATCAACGGTAGATTATCGGCATTGGAATACGGCACACCCTCGACTTTGCATCTAAACACAAAACCGCCGTTATATTCTCCGTGATAGCTCTGGATGATATACCCGTATTTTTCGCCTGTGTCCTCATCGGTTTCCCGATAGGCTTCAAGAATCCGTTTTGCTTCTTGTTTCGTCATTTTACATTGTTCTCTTGACGATCTTTGAAGAAGTCCGCCCATTCGGGGTTTTCTTTATCAAAAATCTGTTTCTGTTCCGTGGTTAGGGCTTTGGGGTAGTCAGCGAACATATTGAACACGGTCTTTTTGTCGAAACTAAAAAGCCATTCACCCACACCGTCCGGCGTGTCTTTCCACCAAATAACGTCCGTAGGATTGTTTTTATACCAGTTATCGGACGCTTTAGCCCATGTTTCTTTTACAAGCGTTCCATCCGCTTTACACTCACGGATAACAATGCTTATTTCCTTGCCCTCATCAACTTCATTGTTTTCTGCATCCAAAAAATGAAATTCGGCGTAATCACCGCCAAAAGGGGTTTTACCGTCAATGCGTTTCATGGAAATCACCTTTTTCTTTATTCTATCACCCGTCTTGCCTGTTGGCAATGGATGCTGTATAATATGTTCAAAGTAATTCAAAGCAAGATTGAACTATTTGAACAGTACACCCGCCTATATGATTTCCGGCTTATCATTGCGAAGAATCACGTTGTACAAGCCGGATTCATTGATAACCGTGGTTGACTGTTTGCGCCCCATGCTGTCGGTGAGGTAAGTTCGGCTGACCCCCTTTTCATCGGCATCAAGACGCCGTGCAGTTACTTTGTGATCCGTGCTATTGGTAGAAACGGCGTTGTTTGGGTGCGGTGACAATGCCACCCGCTTGCCACCATCCCACGGTATACGCATGAATCCGCACAAGTCTTTGTGCTTTGAAACCGTTGAACAAGGCTATTTTTTCAGTCCTTATAGAACCGCATAAAACCGCCAAATTTGAACTTTATACCGTTCTCTATAAACAAAGCACGTCGAAGCGATAGTTTCGCTACAAAGAGGAATCTAGTAGAAATCCTCCGTTTTACGTTATTTTCTCGTCATGTTGTGTTCGATG
>ERZ808240.2167-NODE-2167-length-22264-cov-7.208519_pt1 | contig 22264 bp, 17 predicted proteins | sample MGYA00521084_ERZ808240 | MGnify/ENA primary metagenome ERZ808240 (study PRJEB31516, sample SAMN03275571) | gut metagenome | biome: mammalia-associated habitat; material: feces | host: Papio cynocephalus | place: Kenya | collected 2012-08-06 ...
CGCGCGCGCAGGCGCGGACATCGGTGTGGTGGCGCTGGTACTTGGCGTAGACGATCTGGTTGGAATCGTTGAGCACGGCGAGCTTGACGGTGGTGGAGCCCACATCGATACCCAGGTGAAGCTGACCGGTTGCGGCGTCCGGGTTGAATATCGCACCCTCCGGGACGGCGGCGTCGCCGATCTTGGTCGTGGCGCCGGCCTCGGGAGCCTTCGGCGTCTCTGCGACGAGTTTGCTCATCTTTGTTCTCTCCTCTTAATTCTCGTTGGCGATGTTGGGATCCCCGGCGGGCGCGGCAGGCGAAGCCGCGTCGTCGAGCTGCAGGTTCAAGAGTTTCATGCCGTATTCGGGCACGTTGATGTCGATCGGCTGGCCATAGAGGTCGCCCGGGCGCACAAAGGCGATGACCGTCATGATGCGCGCCATGGTCTCGGGGCTCTCGGCCAGGTCGCGATCGAACCAACGTTGGATAAGTCCGACCTCGGCGGAGATGACGGAAGTGACGTAGTAGTCGAGGAATGCGCCCATCGCTAACCCTAAGATGCCCGTCTGCGCACGGTCGCTCACGGCGTCGCGTGCCATGTCGATGAGCTTGCGCACGAAGGCCGGGTCTCCCCCGGGGCCGAGCAGGGACCCGATGAGCTCACGGTTGGCGGCAAGATAGCGCAGCAGCTCGACGGAGCCGGGCGCGGGCTCGAGCTCGTCGATGTTGCGGTAGAGCTCGGGCAGGTTGGCGGCGGCGACGGCGGCCACGTGTTCACGGATCTCCGCCAGCAAGCCGTACTCGACTTGGCTGATGAAGTCGGGGATGTCGCGATAGTGCGTGTAGAACGTGCGGCGCGTGAGGCCGGCGCGTTCGGTGAGCGATGCCACGCTGATGCGCGAGATGTCCTCGCCGGCGGTGAGCTCGCTGGCAAGCGCTTGGCGCAGGGCCCGCTGCGAGCGCAGCGACCGGCGATCGCTTTTCTCAAGTTGGCGTTGGGGCACAAGGCCTCCTTGTTACTCAGTCTGTGCGCTATTGCACAGCCCGAGTATTATTGCACACCGTGTGCACGTTCACGGAAACGGGATATTGGGGATCGGGCTCCGCTGGCCGGGTCGATAAAGACAAACTATACGCATGGTTTTCCGAACATTTGATTGTTCCGAAGATTGCCCGCAGGTACAATGGTGTCGACGGCAGCCCAAGTTGTGGTGAGCTGGGCAACGCCGTTGCTTGATTTAAGGGGTCAATGCCTTAACGGCGGCGACCCCTCTTACGTTGCTTCGAACGCTGCTTGAGTGCCTCGGAAAGCCCGACGAGCGCCGTGAGGAGCGAGACCAGAGCGGTCAGAAGTCTCACGAAATCGATCAGATCGGTCATGGGCATCACCTCCCATCAAATGGAGGGCGCTGCCCGGCACATGGAACTGCCGTCAACGATTCTGATTCTACCAAAGCGCTGGTAGATATGCGAATGTTTGTTCGTGTTCATTCCTTGCGCATCGCTGACCCCAGACCCTGCTTCAGCTAGCTCGCTTTAATCCCAGATGGCCCATCAAGGCATGAGCTCAATTTGAGTCCCATCAATGGAACTCAAAATTTCAGCTTCCATTGCATGATGCCGATAACGGCTGATAAGGAGGCTGCAATGGATAACCAGGTAGACAAGGCCCAGACGCGCCAAAACCAAGAACGCGAACTCATGACCGACGCCGGCAGAGAGCTCGTCTGCAGCTGCATCAAGGATGAAGAGCTGCGCACCCACATGCTCAAATATGCCGGCGGTCGACCCGATTCCTACATCAACATCATCGGCGGCTCGCTCAAGACCCTGGACGAAAAGCGTTCCATGCTCGAGCAGCTCCGCAAAGAGGTCCCGGCGAAAGACTTGGAAACGGTCGACGATGCCCTTGAGCAACTCAACAGCGCGCTCGACATGCTCGACAACATCGAGCGTGAGCACGGTATCCTGCTGGTCTCACCGGTCTGCTATAGCGAGGAGGAGCGCAGCACCGATACCTTCGACGGCCCCTTCCCCACCGCTTCATGGAAAACCGCGCAAGAGCTCATGAGAAGCTACCTCGAAGAGTGGTCCGACGACGACTGGGCCGAATCGTACTGGGAAATCAAGCTCTATACCGCAGACGACCTCCATAATCACGCATCGGCGCAGCCCTCGTTAACATTCGCGGCAACCAAAGCCGGTGAGCTCGTGTTCCTCAACGATCGTCGCGGGCAGCGCACCCGCCGCCCATGCTTCGAAAGTATTCTATGGAACAAAAGGAGGCGGTTCTGTTCAAACGACGAGCCGTTCTATACGCCCTGGGCGCCGGGAGACATCATCAAAATCGACGGTCGGCCCTTTGACCGTGGTCCTCGTTTCGTCATCGTGCTCGAAGACGACTACGAGCATACGTCCCGCGGGCAAGTCTGGTGTGCCGGCCCCAGTAGGACCTACGGGGTCGATGAAGGGGCACTCCACACCGGAACCTATCGAGACGGCGCCATGGACATCTTCACCCCATCCGCCCTCTACACCGCCGAGCGCTACACCGGAGACCTTCCAGACGACTGTGTCTTCATGCGCGAGCTCTCGGAAAAGCTGCATAACGACCCGACCTACGGCAAGCAGTGGTCCGAGGGCTCGGTCGGGCACGATTGCCTGCAGCCGTATCGCAAATCGGCCGACTCCAAAACCCTGGCTATCCGCCCAGACATCTTCGAGTTTCTCGACTCGCCCGACATCAAAGAACATCTGAAGAGTATCGGCTACGAGCTCACCACACCCGAAGCAGCGTTCATCGTCTCCTGCTCGCATGAGAAGACGCTGCAGCAAAAGCTCGAAGGCTGGCAAAAGATCATCGACAACATGCCTAATTGCGCTATGAGTAGACGCAGCGACACACTCAACATCCCAAACTTCCACGCGTTTCTCCGCGACGTCATCAAATGGGAGCGCAAGAAAACCGCCCGGTTCAAGCAACCCGACAACTACTTGTATTTCTTCCAGGACAAGACGGAAAAGACCTATATAGATGACTGCATCTACGGTCCTTACAGCAGCTATGACAAATGCTTCGAGGCGATCTGGAAAGTGCTTGAGGACGAAAACCCCACCTCGATCGAGATTTCCCGCCGTCCCATCGACCCGAACGAAGATTTCTATGCCGAAGACAGGCTCATGCTCAACGCGCAAGGCGAAATCATGTACTGCGAGTTGCGCTGCATAGACAAGGAACGCGAGGGCGAAGACCCCACCTTCGCCTTTGATTTGATGTGGTTTGGCATCCCAACGCCCTTCCATGCCGGCGACATCATTTGCCGGCACGGGCATCCTGACGACCCCATGTTGCTTCTCGACGTGCAGACATGGACCACGCAGCGTGTCATGGACGAGCTGCCCCCATCCATATACCGGGAACGTTCCGCAAGAAAGGCCGATGACCTGCTCAAATACCATCGGCAAAGCGGCGATACGTCCGATATGTATGCCTATGGCTGCCAGATTGGAACTTCCTCCGTATACCCCTTCTACATCGGAGAACCGGGCTGTTTTCTTTTCGATATGGAATACTGTCACGGCCCGCTCAAGCCGGAGGCGAGAATCCTGTACGGCGTGCAGGCGTATCTCGATGGCTATCTGAGCTTGGATTCGCTCACCGCGATGTCGAACATTTGCGAGCTCAAGGCGCTGGTCAAGAAGAAAACCAAACAGTTCGAAGACGGAGATAGCTGGCTCAAGGATTTCTATCCGGAGCTGTTCGATGACGCGATAACCCCGCCGGCACGATTCTCTACAAAGAGGAACTGACCATGAATATCTTGGACTTTGTCGACTCCCGGGACATTCGGGAGCATCTGCGCAAAATCGAATACCGCCCCAGCACCGTCGAGGCAGCTTATCTGGTCTGGTTTTCGAAATCCACGACGCTTGATCAGAAATGCAAAGCTTGGCAGGAAATCTCACGCACTATGCCAAATTGCTCGTTGGAGGCAACCATCGCCGGTTTTGGAAGGCCCGCCATTCCCGATTTCCACGCCCTTTTGCACTGGATGATCGATTACAACAAACGGTGCGTCGAGGCGTTCATGGCCGGAACGGGCTACGTTTATCAGTATGAAGAGGAGACCGTACCCGAAGGTCAGCTTTGCGGAGTCCTTGGTGGGCCTTTCAGCTGTTATGCGAAATGCGCCAAAGCTCTGAGCTGCGATGACAATCTGGCCGATCGCCCCGAGGCGCGCATTCGCATCACGCGGTGTCCGCTCGACGCGGACGAAGAATGTCGTCAAGAAGATTGGCTCATGGTGAACGGTAAGGGCGAGGTGCTCTCGGTTCACTGCCCATCGACGGGTCCCGTCGAGAACGATTGGGATATCGTATTCAAGTTCATATGGGTGGATATCCCCACACCGTTTCATACAGGTGACATCGTTTGGGCACCACGTGGTTATGACCGTAAGCCCCTCACGTTGTTCGAACTGCCTACATGGGACCGTGTGCGGCTTAAAGCGGAGCTCCAGCAAGTCGAACGCTCGGAAGATTGGCTTGAGGATGCCCAGCAACGGCTCGAACATTATCGACAGGAGGGGGATATCAGCAACATGTGCGCCACCGGCTGCTCAATCGACTACAGCAAGACGTTTCCCCTCTACATTGGCGAGCCACAACCGTTCTATCTGGATCTCGAGTACTACCACAAGCCGCTCGAAGACGAACAGCGGATTTTAATCGCAGCCCAAGCCTATCTACATGGCGATCTGGCCGCCGACTCACTGGTGGCATTTATCGATACCCTCAGGATGGAATCCAAGGCACGCCGCAACTTAAAAGAGCTGCGCCTGGATCAAGCGCAGCTCTTAGAGAAGTACCCGGGGTTGTTTAACGAATAGTCACTCATCGAACAAATTGTGGCTGGAGTAGAGCGGAAGCCCTACTCCAGCCGATATCGGTATCCCCAATTTCTATCGTAGAGCGCTATCTAGCTAGGGCTTTCATCTCATTTTTGGCATCTACAACTCTGCGGCCCTTAAAGTAGTACCAAATCATTAAGTCAACTTCATGGAAACCAATATCAGACGTCGGATAGCCGCTAAGTCTACCAAATCGCTGATTATTCCTACGCCACTCATTAATTCCATCGACAACATGGCTATAGAGTTCAAGGTAGCCCCGATACCCCCGCGCAACTTGCGCATCCGCATCTTCACCAATTGCATCCGGAGTCGCAACGAGCTTTTTTCTTATTGTTCCCCTAATCCATGCGTAACGATTGCTATATGCGCTGCAGTTGCTATGGCCCTTTGCATTTTTATTGTATTTTTCGCACCACTTGTTCAGCCACTCTTCATCGACATATGCATCCGCATAGTAAGGGAGCATCTCACCAACAACCTTGTCATAGATGCAAAAATTGTCCATTTGAAAATTCGTCACATTGCGACACGCATGATGGCAAAACTTGCTGGCAAATGAGAAGTTGCTGCGGTTATATTGATTGGAGACACGCAAATGCTCCGGCAACATATTGTGCGTCATGTTCGTTACCGCTCGGGCGATTTTGGCAACTAAAATTGATCTATCGTCAGCATTCTTATTGCACAAATCATCTTTTAGCCGCCCATTACCCATGTAGTCCTTCAAAAGACAGGCGGCTGTCAGCAAAGTCCCGCCTTTGAGCCTAATCATCTCTTCGTCTTTGCTGGTCTTGTTTTCAGCGTTAACGTTTTCTTCTGAATCCATTTTCTTCGCGGCGTCAATCGGCATGAACTTGCTTCCCGCTATCTCAAGCCACTCATCGGTAGCAAGATTCTTCATCAACTGATTTTGGCCTTCTCCGACCGATACCGCAGCCAGGTGCGTCGAATTAACTTTATCCGTGAGATAGACCGCATTGCGAATCTCGTTTTCTCCGCCATTTGCAGCGCCGCAATACATGGCATGGACATCATCCCCGCTTACGAAGTTGTAGGCGGAGTCGTTTTGGACAAGAGCATTCACAAAGGCAATGTTTTTGTCGCTAAATACTGGAAATCCGGTTCGATCCAAATCAAAATCATATGGATCGTCCAAGAAATTAACAGGCTTGATTGATGAAACGATCCGCTCAACATTTCGTTCACTCCGTGCTGCCATGGGGCATTCCTTTCTGAACATAGTTCAAAAGCGGCTTCGATTGCCGGGGTCTCTATTCCGACAGTAATTTCAACCTTGTTGAAAGGCAATTATCTAGCCACCGAACGGATTGTTTGTCTTAATGAACGGTGGCAGCAGAAACCCGCCGACTCAACTTCGCCCCGTAGACGACTAACCATGACTCTGACCACAGCCAGCCGTACTGGAAGCATGACGTCATCGGCCAACGGAAAACATTCAAAGGCCACGGTACGCAATGCGGGCCAAAATCGTCACCGCGTAGAGCCCCAACTGAAAACACGTTCGTAGGCGAGTCTGGCGTCGCCCTCGCCGACCTGATTCTTGCGGAAAATACGAACCAACGCATCAGCGTTATTGTGAGTCCCTGCAAACGCCGCACCGCCATCGCAATCCCCCGCTGCAAAGCAGCCTGCCAGGATCGCAGACGTCGGGCCTATCAGATTGCGCAGGTCGCGCAGGATCGCGTTCATGGGACGGTTATCGTCGAGCATCTCGAGCCCATCGATCACCAGCACGACGTTCTCGAGCACGCCCCCTTCCTGCACTCTGCCATCGAACAGCCAGCTCGTTAAAAGATCGAGCGTCATATTGTCCGTCCCAAAAATTCCGAGCTCGCGCTTCTTGAGTCGCATCGACGCAAGGATGGCCTCGACTTGCCGCCCCTCGGCATCGTCCAGTACCTCGTCCCGCATCTCCAAACGAAGAAGCCGAGCAGCTGCCTCGTGCTCGCGCTCTCGAAGTGGCACGTAAACCATCGGATATTGCTCGCTCAGACCCAGGGCCGCACGCGCCAACAGGTCTGTCACCGTCTCATGCGGCCCGCCGATCAAGCTGAGGCTGCCCAGCCTGACACCACCGCCCAAAGCGGCATCGATCGGTCCACCGAGCTTGAACGTCTTCGGGACCTCAGTACCCAACGCGCCCACCGCATCATCGAGACCCGCAGCGAATCGCTTGCGGAAATCCCGCAGATCAAACATCGCTCCGCCCTGTTTCAGAGATCGCACATCGCCGGCATGCGCCTCACACGATGGCATCACGCCGGCCACGCCGATTGCCTCCCCCACGTTGACCGTGCGGCCGATTTTCTCCTCCCAAGGCATCTTTCGTTGATCCAATTCAATCACCCCTAGCGTCTGCCGCACTTGCCCGTCGCCTTGAAGTTCCAGATCGGCTTGAGCCGATGGACGAGCTCGACGGTCGGCTCCATAAGCCGCAGCACCTCCCCCGCATCCTTATAGGCCTCGGGCGATTCGTCGAGCGTTGTCTCGCACGCGCTGGGGCAGTAGATGCCGGCTTCGTGCATCTCGCGGATAAAGGCCTGGGTGTCGAGCGTCTGGAACGCCTTGGTCCGGCTCATCGCACGACCCGTGCCGTGCGGGGCCGAGCAGTTCCAGTCCTCGTTACCGCGACCCCGCGCGATCACAGCCCCATCGCGCATATTGAACGGGATCAGCACCGTCTCGCCGGTCTGCGCACTGATGGCACCCTTGCGGATCATGCCGTCTTGGGAGATGTAGTTGTGCATCGTCGTGAACCCATCGCCGTCGAGCCGGATGCCGGTGCGGTCGACGATCTGCGCGATGATCGCCTTGCGGTTCTGGATCGAGAAGCGCTGGCAGTTGTGCATGTCGGCGAGATATGCAGCCGAAAGATCGCCCCCGAGGTACTTGAGGTCGTCGGGCACCTCCGCCGCGCACGTCGCCTTGGCCACCGCCTGGTGATGTTCCGTCGTCTGAAGACCGAGGTTGCGCGAGCCGGTATGGACGACCAGATACTGCCGCCCCTCCTCATCCTCGTCGAGCTCGATAAAGTGGTTGCCGCCGCCGAGCGTGCCCATGGAACGTTCGATCTTGCGCTTGTTCTCGAGCCAGTCGCGCGCATCCATCTCGTATTCGGAAAGCTCGCACGCCGGGTCCCGGTGAAGCCTGAACCCGGTGGGCACCGCGCGTTTAACATCGCGGTTGAACTGGATAAGATCATCGCGCGCGATGGTCTCCGCAAGCGGCACGCAATACATGCCGCACCCGATATCGACGCCCACGAGGTTGGGAATCACCTTATCGCCCAGGTTCGCCGTGAACCCGATCACGCAGCCCGCACCGCGATGCGCGTCGGGCATGATACGGATCTTGGCGTCCTCGAACGCCGGGCAACTCGATATTTCCTCAATCTGCTCCTTGGCGGAATCTTCCAGGTTCTCCGCAAAGACTTTGATGTCTGCCATTCCTCTCCCTCTCTTCAAATGGACATGTTGCGGCCCGCGAGCCAAAACACCCGCTCGGCCTGCAAACCGGAAATCGACGAACCGCCGGCATCTCTTTGCCAACCTTTCGCCCGTTCCCAGCCCCATTGCTGCGGATACTACGGTGCCGAGCATTACAATGAGTCCCAATAACGGGTCCCGTTTAAATTGACCGGTCGATAACCTGCCGCTTGAGGGGAGATATCGTGGCGAACAGACCAAACCAAAAGCTCAGACTTCTGTTCCTGCTCAAGATCCTTATGGAGAAGACCGACAGCACGCATGGGCTCACGACTCAGCAGATCATCGAGGAGCTCGCCTACCATGACCTCGAAGCAGAGCGCAAGGCGATCTACCGCGACCTGCAGACGCTCCGCGACTTTGGACTCAAGGTCTCCCAACAAAACGGCAAGGAATGGCGACTCGTCTCGCGTCCACTCGAACTGCAAGAACTCATCATGCTCGTCGACGCCGTGCAGAGCTCACCGTTTTTGACCGATGAACTGACTGACCATCTGATCGACAAGTTACAGCGCCTGGCGAGCCTCGACGAGCGCGAGCTCATGCACAAGCGCATCGACGTGCCATCGCGTGTAAAGATGCAGAACTCGGGCGCGCTGCAGAACATCGATCTCATCCAGCAGGCCATGCGCACCAAGCGCAAGATCAACTTCCGCTACTTCCACTACGACGCCGCCAAGCAAAAGGTCTTCAACCATGATGGCCGCACCTACGAGCTCACACCCGTGCGGCTCATCTACTCGGACGAGTTCTATTACATGATCGGGTTTCGCGACAAATGGGCCAACGCCGGTACGGACCACTCACCTTTCACGCCCTATCGCGTCGACCGTATGCTCAATGTCGAGGTATCTGGAGAGCCCGCAACCAAGGACCCGCGCATCGCAGGCTACGAGCTCGGGGACCACGTGTCGCCGTCCTTTGGCGTCTACGCGACCGACAAAACCACCGTCGTGCTGGAGTTGGACGAGCGCGCGATGAACCCACTTATCGATAAATTTGGACTCGATGCCGTTGTTTTCAAGAACCGCGACGGACGGCTGATCGCCACTGTGAAGGCACCGCTCTCGCCTCAGTTCTTTGGATGGCTGCTGCAGCTGTCGACACTCATCAAAATCGTAAGCCCGCAGCGTACCGTCGACATATATCTGGACATGCTTGACCGCACACGCGCCATCTATCGCGAAGAAAGCAGGTAGCCGACCATGGATATCTCATCTGAACTCGCCCGCGCACTTGACCGGCTCAACCCCGAGCAGCGTGCCGCCGTCGAATGTTTGGACGGCCCGTTGCTCGTCATCGCGGGCCCCGGCACCGGCAAGACGCAGTTGCTGAGCTTACGCGCCGCGAACATCCTCGCCAAACGCGACGCCGCGCCGCGCAATATCCTCTGCCTCACCTATACCGAAGCGGGTGCCGAGGCTATGCGCAAGCGTCTGATCGAATTGATCGGCCGCGACGCCTACGGCATCGAGGTCAATACGTTCCACGGCTTCGCCTCGAGTGTGAGGTCGCGCCATCCCGAGCATTTTGCGCGCCCGGCAACGGACACGCTCATCACGATTCTGCATCAAAAGGAATTGCTCGACCACCTGCTCAAGCGTCTAAGCCCAAACGAGCCCCTCTCCGCCGGCACGCCCGAGGGCCCGGCGCGCTATATCGGCGCGATGGTCAGTTTTGTCTCGAAGGTCAAGCGCAGCGGCATGGACTACGACACGCTCGGGGCCATCGCGCAGCAGAACATCGATGCCGTCGCTTGGCTCAGCGAGCACTCCTGCCTACTTGATATCGTTTGTGAAAGGGCGAGTGCCGGCCTGGTCGAGCGCTTCGAAGCCGAGGTCGAGCGTGCATGCGGCATGTCGCCGCGCTCTCTCACACAACCGGTCCCTTGCCCAGCCGGTAGCTATGTGCCGTTCATCGTGCAGTTGAGGGACACCGTCCGCAGCACGGAGCTCGTGGACGAGCGCGGCAAGACACCCGGCTACACCAAGGTGCGCAATGCGTTCTTCGCCGGCAGCAATAAAACGGGGCGCACGTTCAAGGTCGCCGCCACGAGCGCGCGGCTCAAGTGTGCCTGCGATATCGCGCGGCGCTACCAAGCAGAGCTCGACCGTGACCACCTCTATGACTACGACGACATGATTTTCGACTTTGTGCATGCAGTCGAGCGCGACGCCTCACTGCGCCAGGCATTGCAGGATACCTACACCTATATCCAGGTCGACGAATTCCAAGACACGAACGGCGCGCAGATGCGAATCATCGAGCTGCTCTGCGACGGTCTCGAGACGCCCAACATCATGTGCGTGGGCGACGACGACCAGGCGATTATGCGATTCCAGGGCGCAAGCATCGAGTGTGCCAATCAGTTCACCGCGGAGTTCGATCCCCAAAGTATCGTGCTTAAGACCAACTATCGCTCGACACCGGCGATCGTCGAGCTGGGACAGAAAGTCGCCCATCAAATCGAGCACCGGCTTGATGCGAGCTCGGACAAGGCAATCACCGCGTTTAAGCCGCAAGGCGATCAGGTCGAGTTCTCCGAGACCGTCCACCCCGAGAAGACCCTGGAGTATGCCGCTGTCGCCGCGAATATCAAGGCTCGACTCGATACCGGCTACCTCGACAAATGCGAAGACCCGAACGAGGGCATCGCCGTCATCGCGCCCAAACACGCCGGCCTGCGCGCGCTCATCCCCCACCTCGTCAAAGATAACGTACCGTTCTCGTACCGCGAACGGCAAAATCTCTTTGCATCAGAACGCATGCAGACGACGCTTGCCCTCATACGATGCGTCGCCACGCTCTCTCGTGGGCGCGAAGAACTTGCCGAGAGTTTTCTGCCGCAGATCGTGTGCGCTCAGGAGTTGGGTGGAGACCATCCCTCGTCCGTGGCATTCGCCCTGCACGCCAGGCGCGAGCATCACGGCAAATGGCTTGCCGCGATGCGTGAGAGCGACGACACGCGTATTCATACGCTGTGCGAGGACCTGACGCAATGGGCAGCCCGAGCGAGCGCCTCCCCCGTGAGGGCGCTGTTGTTCGACATCGTCCAACGCGGGCTCACGTATTACCGAGCTCGCACCGAACGCGACCCGCTGGCCGCCGCCGAGTTCAATGCCGGCATCCGTGCCGTGCTCGCATTTGCCGAGGGTGAGCTGGGCGATGCTCGCATGGTGGGCCACACACTGCGGCTACCCGATTTGGTCGACCGACTCGATGCCGCACAGAAGTACGGCGTGAGCATCGATGCCGCCATCGATCTTGGCACGCCGGGAGCCGTGCGGCTCACGACGGCACACAGTTCCAAGGGGCTCGAGTTCGATTGCGTCTACTTGCTCGATGCCGATGATGCGACCTGGCACCGCGGCGCTGCCGGCGCAGGTCTCTATCCCTCAAACTTGCTCATGCAGGACGAGAAAGACGCAGACGACGCACGCCGCCTACTCTTTGTGGCCATAACCCGCGCCAAGCGCCATCTCGAGCTGCACCGTGCTGGCGGATCGATGCTCCAAGAACTCACGGGGCTGATCGAAACCGACAAAGCCGCCGCAACGCCGGCCACGCTCGATGCCGCGATCGAATGCGATTGGCACGATAGCTTCGCTTTCGACACACCCGAGCTCAAAGCGCTATTGGAGCCACATATCGACGTCAAGCATCTCTCGGCCACTGCGCTCAACAGCTTTGTGACCTACGAGAACGGTTGTGAAAACAGCCTTCGTTTTCCCGAAAAGCAGATCGTGCGTCTGCCCACCGCCCCGACGATCGCCACGGAGTTCGGCACCATCGTGCACGCGATGTTCGAGGAGATCGCCAACCGGCCGGCCGACGAGCGCGCGGTAGCCGTCGAAGAAATCGAGCGTGCGCACCGGCAGCAAGTCTCCTGGCTCGATTTCCCCCGTGAGGACGTCGAGCGTTATCTGTGGCGGTTCGACCGCATCTGCCGTGCGTTTATCCCCTGGCTGCTCGATCGCATCGACGGATATCGTTGCGCCACCGAAACCATGATGGAGTGCGCGACCCCCGGCGGAACGCCGCTCTTTGGATTCCTCGACCTGATGCTCATCGACGATAGCGCCAGGACGGTGCAAATCGTCGATTACAAGACGGGCTACGGCTCGACCGTTCCCGTCGGGTACGAACGGCAGCTCAAGTTCTACAAGATGATGGTCGAGTCCTCGCCGGAGTTCACAGGCTACACCGTAACCTCCATGGGAGATTGCTACGTCGAACCCGATCGGGATACCGATGAGCTGCGTCCGCCATTCATGACATCGGCCACGCCTGAAGATATCACCGAGCTCGAGCAACTCATCGATGCCGTGTGGAGCCGTATCGTCCACGGAGCATGGGACACGAGCGCCTTCGAGCGAAGCGATATATACGCCGCAGTGCTTGAGGAGCAAAAGGGTTGTCGCAAGAAAGCTGACAAGGAAGCGATCATGCAGCAAGCCTACGAGCGCTGGCTCATCGAGAACCATGGGTAGCATGCATCCGTTGCAAAAGCTGGAGACGTGATACGGGCCGCGTCGGCGTCGGGGCGGCAGTCCGGTGGCCCGGCGGGCCCGGCGCGGGTTCACGCAAAGCACTTGTTCCGACGGCGGGGCGGCCTGGGCGCACATCCGTACGGAGCACTTGTATAAAAATGCGCCGGATAGACCCCTGAATCGGGACCCTATGAATAGGGGCATGTTCCGGGCACTCGAATCCTGCGGTTTTGCCGCCGCCGGCGTCCACTTTCGCTGCCATCTTTCTTATAGCAAATATATCCGACGCATTTTTATACAAGTCGTTCGATAGCCCGTCTCGATTCACGGGTTTTTGGAACCCGGTAGAAGCGAAGTGCACGGGGCGAAGGACGTCTTCCCCAGCTTGGGCATCCCAAACGGGTCGCCAGGAATGGGCACGCCACGCTCTCCGCACGCCAAAGCCCGCCCCGCGCGCTTACCCGATTACCGTGCGAGCCCGTTGCGCGCGTATCGTGGCGAGCATGTGCTTGGGGACGGCATGGGTGGCGCAGCTGCCGATGATCTCCGCCGCGGCCGCCTTGGCCTCGTCGCTGCCGTTCTTGGTCGCGTAGCTGTGGCGGAAGCGCTTGAGCATCGCGATGTCGTTGCCGCCGTCGCCGTAGACCGCGACCTCATCCTCAGCGATGCCGTAGTAGCTGGCAAGCCATGCCACGCTCTCGCCTTTATTGCACGCCACGTCGGTGATCTCGAACATCACTGGATCGAACGGTGCGTTGACCACGCGGTCCGCGCGCTCGGTCAGATAAGCCTTGAGCTCGCGCTCCAGCTCGGACGTGGTCACGCGGCAGTTGATCTTGCACACGTCGTGACGCAGGATGTCGGAAAGCGACTGATCGAAATATTGCTCCTCGTGAAACCCGCCGCGCGCCCGCATGCCGCGCATCACGATGCGCTTGATCAGCCCATCGTTCTTGAAGCCCGCCTGGTGCATCTCGAACGAGCCGCTCGAGAACATGCCGTCGGGCGTCGAGCAGTCGAAGCAGATGCCGGGGAACGTTTTGATGAGCTCCTCGGTGATCTGCGGATCGACGCTCCATGTCTTGAGGACCTCGCCGTGGCGGTCGCGGATGATCGCGCCGTTCGAACAGCACGCATCGATTTTGAGTCCCGTGAAACCATGGTCGCCGGCCGGCAGCGTCGAGCGCCCCGTCGCGGGCACCATATGGAGCCCCGCCTCGGTGATCTCGCGGATCGTCCGGCGGATCGTGCCGTCGGCCTCGTGCAGGGCGTTGAGCAGCGTGCCGTCCAAGTCGCTTGCGAACATCTTGATCATCAAAGGGCCTCCCACGCGATCCGTCCAAAAGGCCTCCACGGCCACCCCTCGAATTGTAGACGAGCAGACCTCACGAAGTAGAGCGGAGCTCCCCCTCGTTGAAGTGCGACTTTCTAATGCTCGGCCCCGCCTCCCCTACTTGAAGTGCGAGTTTCTAATCACTTTTACGACAAAACCGCAGGTCGATACTTTCAAATTACGTAGAAAGTCGCACTTCAACAGAAGACGGTCCGAATCAGATATTAGAAACTCGCACTTCAACGAGGGGGGGCGGGGCGGGGGCGTACGGTCCTACTTGCGGGCGACGGCGACGCAGGCGCGGGAGCTGACGCTCCGCCACTCGACGGTGCCGAACCACTGTCCGAGCAGGCCGCAGAGTTCGTCCTCGGAATAGATATGGATGTCGCCCTCGCCCCAAACCGGGAGCATCGCGTTGCTCACCGCGCGCACGGGCTGGCGGCTCCACTCCTCACCGAGCACGAGCACGCCGCCTGTCGCGAGCACGCGCCAGGCCTCGAAGGCCGCGCGGCGCGGGTCGGGGCAGTGATGGAACGCATCGTTCATGACCACGACGTCGAACGCACCGTCGCCGAAGGGCAGCTTCTCGGCATCGCCCTGGATAAACGTCGCGACGTCGCCCAGGCGCACGCGTGACTGACGGAGCATCTCGGGCGAGATGTCGATGCCGACGAGCCTACATACCGGCAGCGAGTCGAGCACGTAGCCGGCGAGTGCACCGGTTCCGCACCCCACATCGAGCACGCGGATCGCACGCTCGGGCGTGCCACCGTCCATGCGCCCCGCCGCCTGCTCGCGCTGCACGTAGGCGCGGTATGCCGCCCCCACCTCGCGCAGCACATGCGGATACAGCTCGCGCGCGTGCTGACCGCAGAGCGCGGCATCGTACTTGTGCGCCTGGGCCTCGAACGTGCGGAGCGAATCCGCCTTCTTGAGGATCTGAAGGTCGCGGTCGAGTGTCTTGATCATGATGGTTCCCTTTCTCCCTGCGCGCTCGTCTACCTGCGCGAACGCACTTGCTTGGTTTTCCTCGGCAAACTTATTGAACGTTGTTTAATAAGCGCCGTTGAAGAATGCCCGCAGACGGGCATCGGGTGTTCGGCCACCTGTCGTTCGAACGTCAGACGGCCCGGTTCACGCGGGAGCGCTCGCCCCGTGCGAAACCGTCAGGTGGTCTGTGACGCCACGAGGGCGCCGATGTAGGACCGGACGCGCTCGAGCACCTGCGGGTCGGGCGAATCCGGATCGGAGAGCAGGTTGATGAGACCGTGCGCGATAAAGTCGGCGAGCGTCTGTGGAGCTTCGATCGCGGTCCCCTGCCGCCGGCCCTCGGCCGCGATCGCCGCGGCGAGATGCGGCACGATCAGGTCGCACATACGAACCGAAAGCTCGTCATGAAAGGCACGGTTACCCTCTTTATGAAAGAACCCGTGGTACGGCAAGCGCTCCTCGTGCGCGATCGAGGCGAGCAGCATGTCGATTTTCTGCACAAGAGGAAGCGCCGGGTCATCGAGGACGCGGATGCCGTCGGCGACACAGCGCTCGGCATAGGCCTCGAGGGCCTCGGAGAAAAGCTGCTGCTTGTTGTCGAAGTAATGGTACGCGAGCCCCGGCGTGACGTTGGCCTCGCGGGCGATGTCGCGCATCGAGGTCGACGAAAAGCCGCGTTCGATAAAGAGGCGCATCGCGGTGTCGAGCAGTTCCCGTTTACGCTCGTCGGGCGCTTTGACGATACGGCTCGCGGGCATGTGCCACCTCCTTGGGACGCTGGGGGACGCGGATGTTGGACGGACACGGGGCCGCGACGGCGCCGCGCCGCGGGCCCGGGCGGCTCGGTCGGCCCGCGCGGCGTCTGTACAAACCCCTCTGTACAACCTTGATTATGCCCGCCATTGACCGTTGTTCAATGAACGGCGTTCAACACAGGCGGAAACGTCACGGCCCCACCATAGTTGCCCCACGGCAACGGCTACCCCACGGTAACGGTCACCCCGCGGCAACGGTCACCCCGCGGCAACGCCCGCCGCCACCCCCTCCGTTGAAGTGCGAGTTTCTAATGCCTGCCAGCGCCCTCCCCTCGTTCAAGTGCGACTGTCTAAGGGAGCACATGCCATTTGGAAAACACCTCGGCCAATCTACCTGCGGTTTTATCAAAGAACGGCTGAGCGAAACATTAGAAAGTCGCACTCGAACAAAAAGAGACGGGTGTCTGTTATTAGAAAGTCGCACTTCAACGGGATGGGGCGAGCGAGGAGGGGAATCGGTTTCGGGGCGGTTTCGGAGCGGTTTCGCAGGCGTTTCCAATATTTCGGCAGCGTTTCCATACAGGCACGGGGCGTTTAACGAGGGCACGCCTGGTCTACACCAGTCATCCTGCCGCGTCATCATGGGCTCGCCTAATTCGAGGAAAGGGGAGCGAATGTACGATACGGGATCGACGACGTTCATGCTTATCTGCACCATGCTCGTGTTCTTGATGACACCGGGCCTGGCGTTCTTCTACGGCGGCCTGTCGCGGCGCAAGAACGTCATCAACACCATGCTCATGTGCTTTGGGGCGATCGGTCTGGCCGGGGTGATCTGGATCGTGGCCGGGTGGTCGTTCGCCTACGGCGGCGACGGCTCCAACCCCTTCTTCGGTGGATTCGACCAGCTGCTCTGCCTGCCGGCGCTGGGGCAGGTGCTGGGTGCCGCCAAGGGCACGGCCGGGACGATCTCGAGCAACGGCGCCTATCCGCAAATCATCAACATCGCGTTCCAGATGGCCTTCGCCATGATCACCACGGCTATCGTCACGGGCTCGCTCGCCGGCCGCGTCAGGTTCAGCGCCATGGCCGCGTTCCTCGGCATCTGGATCCTTGTGGTCTACGCGCCGCTCGCGCACATGGTCTGGGGCGGCGACGGTTCGCTCATCGGCGGCATCATCGGCGCGCTCGACTTCGCCGGCGGCGATGTGGTGCACATCTCGTCAGGCCTCACGGGCCTCATCCTCTGCCTGATGCTCGGCCGGCGCCGCGGCTTTGGCATGGTGAGCTACCGCCCGCATAACGTGCCCTTCGTGGCGCTCGGCGCGGGGCTCCTGTGGTTTGGCTGGTTCGGCTTCAACGGCGGCAGCGAGTTCAAAGCCGACGCGGTGGCGGCGCTCGCGATCCTCAACACCGTGACGGCGAGCGCGGCGGGCCTGGTTTCCTGGCTTGTGGTCGAGCGCGTACGCACCGGCAAGCCCACGCTCGTGGGTGCGAGCACGGGTCTTGTCGCCGGTCTGGTCGTCGTCACGCCAGGTGCCGGCTTTGTCGAACCGTGGGCGGCACTCGTCATGGGACTTATCGTGTCCCCGGTCTGCTATTTCGCCATCAGCCACTTAAAGACGAGGTTCGGCTACGACGACGCGCTCGACGCCTTCGGCTGCCACGGCATCGGCGGTATCCTGGGCGGCGTGCTCACCGGCCTCTTCTGCGTGCCGGAGCTTTCGTGGACCGGCAAGGGCGGCCTTCTCTACACGGGAGACCTGTCGTTGCTCGTGGCGCAGGTGCTCGGCATTTTGGTGACGGTCGCGATCGTGCTCGTGCTCGATCTGGCGATCGCGTTCGCGGTCAAGGCGCTCTTCCGCGGCAAGATCCGCGTGGACGATGCGGAGGAAGCGCTGGGTCTGGATGCGAGCGAGCACGGCGAGAGCGCGTACCCTTCGTTCTCGGGACTCGATTAACAGCTTTCCCAGGCACCGCGCCTTGCCGTTCAAACCGTCGCTCGCGTACGCAAGTACGCTTCGCTCCTCTTTCGCGGCAATCTGCGGCACCCGGGAAACCCGCTAGGACCTGTTACGTTTTTCTGATTGTGTTTGCGAGGTAGCTGATATGAAGAAGATCACGGCGATCGTTCGCGCCGAGAAACTTGAAGTGCTCAAGGACGCCCTGTTCGCGGCGGACGTGAACGGCATGACCATCAACCAGGTACAGGGCTGCGGCGCGCAGCACGGCTGGAAGGAGTACGTGCGCGGCAACGAGATGCTCGTCAACACCATCCCCAAGGTGCAGTTCACGCTGATCTGCGCCGATGGGCAGGTCGATGGCATCATCGGCATCATCTGCGACGCGGCGCGCACCGGCGAGGTGGGCGACGGCAAGATCTGGGTCGAGCCCGTCGAGGAGGTCGTTCGCATCCGCACCGGCGAGCGCGGTCCGGCCGCGGTATAACGCCCCGCCGGCCCATCCCCTCGTTGAAGTGCGACTTTCTAATGCGCAACTCACCAACGTCATAGTAAATCCGCAGGTAATAAGCTCGGCAGCCCCAGCGCTGGCCGAGCTTTTTCGTAGAAACTCGCACTTCGACGAGGGGGGGGATTCGGGGTCCGTCAGGCGAAGGGAAACGGCTCTTGCACCTGGGGAATTCCGTAAGCGCGGAGCAGCGCCACCAGGTAGCCGTCCTCACGTATCCTTTTGAAGAGCACGCGCATCACGGGATACCCCAGCGCCGTTATGTGCGACTCCCGTTGTCGCTCATCGATCAGAGCGCCTCGCAGACCGGCATCGTCGTCTTCCCCATCGATTGCGGAACTCTCCGATCCATCCCACGTCAACTCACACGCCCCCGCATCCATGAAGCCGAAGGTATCGGACGCCTGCGGCGATTCGCTCCCCTCCCCCGTCTGCGCTTCCACGTCATCGCTTTTCCCTTGCGGCCCCGCGTCCCCGCCCCAAAGCTCCGGGTACTTTCCCATACCGTCAAGCTCGAAAATCACGCCCCGGTTTCCCGGTAGCGAAAAGAACCCGTCGACACGCAACGTCTTCGAGGGTTCGACCGGATCGGTGAATTCGACTTGCAACGCGGTTGGGGGCATATACCCGACAGCGATGATGAGGCCCCGAGCGATGGACTCGCCGCCGTTCTCCGCGTCGGGGCATGCATACCTCGCGACAAGAAGCGCCTTTTTGATTCCCGGCCGCCGCTTGCCGTGCTTGCGAAAATATGCCAAAAGCGTCTCGTTTGTGACGTCGCGGTAGCGGAGCGCACTGTCCGCAATGGCCAAGCCTTCGGCAAACGGTGCAGCGAGGACACAATCAAGGACCGTCTGCTCGATCGTCGTCACCTTGACTCCACCGATGTCCACCACGTTGCGATCTTTGACCTTGCGGTAGAAAACGCCGGGTGCACGATGGGTCGTTTCCCCCTCCGTCGCCACGACATACAGCCTGTCCAAGAAGGAGTGCGAGACCCACAGGCCGTGAACGACAGCCGCCGAAAAAGAGCAGAGCGGCCGATCGGGAAAACGTCGCGCGTACGTTCGCGTCAGCCACCAGGCCCTGATCCGAGGATTCCCCTCCCACTGGCGCTCGACCGGACGCGTGATGTACATATTGGGAAACACCCGGACCAGACGCCCCGCCCTTGCCCATTCCGACATCCGCACGCACTGGGAGGGCGTTTGCGGCACGACGCAAATCTGGTCGGCGATCGCCGCATCGATAAGCGAGGCCACCTGACTATCGACAGATCTTTCCCTGTTCAGTTTCTGCATGAAAACCGCCTCCTCTTTTTCCATGCAGACTAGCGGGAAATCGATGAATGCAAGCTGACACCCGGCTGTACACGAACTGACACGGAAGGATAATCGCTGGTAGACATCACCAAAATCGATTTGCACCATCACAAGCGAAACGGTAGACGCGCACCCACGACCGGTGAACGGTGCCCTCCACAATTTCTCGATCCCCTGTTCGTCCCAAAGGCAAAATGCCGTCAAGGACTTTTTTGAAAAATCCCAAAGTGCATCTTTCCACCACCCGGCTCAGCCAACACCCGGCTCACCCCCTCCTTCGTTGAAGTGCGAGTTTCTAATACACGGCTCGACGACCTACCCGTTCAGATGCGAGTTTCTAACGGCATTTACAGAAAAACCGCAGGTAACGGACTCGATATTCCGTAGAAACTCGCACTCGAACAGGGTAGACGGGCTGCGGGGGGATTAGAAAGTCGCACTTCAACGAGGGCTGGGGCGGCGCAAGCGGAGGGCGGGAGCGGCGCAAGCGGAGTGTGGGGCGGTGCAAGCGGAGTGGAGGGACTAGCGGCGGAAGAGGTCGCGGGCGCGGTCGGCGAGGTCGGTGGCGCGGATGACGCCCTCGTAGCGCTTGATGCGCAGGTGCGGGAAGGCGTTGAAGAAGCGCAGGTCGCGGCGGCGGAGCTTGACGCTCGGCACGGGGCGCGGCACACGCATGCGCGCCATCGGCACACGGCGTCCATGACCCTCGCGTTCCATGCGCTCGGCCCAGCCGGCGCACGTGGCGCGGATCGAGCGCACCGGATGCGGGACACGCTCGTCCCAGGCCTCCCGCGCCGCATCGACCGGGCGGACCGTCCTGCTCTCCCAAGCTTCGCGGGCGGCATCGACCGGATGCGGGGCGTACTCCCGCCAGGCCGCCTTGATGGCGGAGGCGCCGGGCCGCAGGGCATCCGCGGTTCCCGCCACACGGCGAGCGACCAAGGCGAGGCCCTCGCGCCCATCGGCGGAGAACGTGGGCAGCGCGGCCTGCTCGCGCAGCGTGTCGAGCGCGGCGTCGCCGATCTCGGCCAGCCAGGCGTTGATGGCGCGGCCGCGCACGTGCGTCATCTGCACGGAGTCGATGGTGGACTCGGGAATCTTCTCGAGCATGGAATCGGACGCATCGCGCAAGCCGTCGTCGATGCGATCGGCAAGGTCGGTGCGCACGGCTTCGAGCTGCTCGGACAGGCGCTTCCAACTCGCGAGCGAGAACGCGGCGTCGAGGGCAAGCGCGCAGGCGAGCACCACCGCGGCAAAGACCACCATCCACGCAGGCAGCAGGCCCAATACGCCCAAGATCGCCGGCTCCACCGCGCGACACACGATGACCGAGCCGAGCCCAAAGGCGCACGCCCAGTACAGGCAGATGCGCCCATGCAGGTTGAGGGGCAGATGCGAGTAGTCCCAAAAGCGCGCACCCGTCGTCTTCTCGAGGAGCACGCCCACGCCGTATTCGATCACGCTGCAGACGACCGCCGCCGCCACGGACTGCTCACCCAGACCGGGGATGCCGCGCAGGAGCAGCCAGCACGCAAGCCCGCCCACGCCGTAGATGGGGCAGCACGGCCCCAGCAAAAACCCGCTGTTGGCGAAGTGTCCATGGTTGAGGAAGGCACAGACGGTCGATTCCCATGCCCAGCCCGCAAAGCCGTAAGCGAGAAACGAGAGGAAGAGCGCCGAGAGCGGGCAGGCGGCAAGCGTCGCGCCGCCGAGCGACATGTCGATCGCAAGCGCATCCATCTAACCTCTCCTCCCCTGGAACCTGCCCGTATCGTTCCCCGCGGGCACGCTTCGCGCGGGTCCGCGCCCCTCGCTTGCAAAACCGTCAGCCGCACCGTCGCCGGCGCGAGCAGCGCCCGCGGCGAGCGTTCCGCCCCCGTCGCAGGCGCCGGCCGTCCGCGTCCCGCCACGTCCCGGCAGCCGCCCCGCAACCGTCTCGCGCAGGGCGCACCACTTGTCGGCAAGGCACACGATCCAGGCCTCCCGGCACGTGGGCGGCACCGGCACCAGCGGAAACATATGCCTCACGATGATATTGCGCTCACGCGGGGTGAGGTCGAAGTCCTCCTCGGCGCGGGCAAGCGCGAAAAACGGATGCCGGAACCCGTGCAGGCGGTGCGACGGGTCCGGATCGTGCCAGTCATAGAGAAAGTAATCGTGCAGCAGCGCGCCGCGCACGAGCGACGCCCGGTCGACGCGTACGCCGGCGCGCGCCAGGGCATCGGCGGCGGCGAGGCTCGCCTGCGCGACGGACGTGACATGGTCGAAGACCGTCACGTCACCGTGTTGGATGAAGGTGCGCGTGAGACCCAGGCGGCCAGCGCGCTCGAGCTCGGCGGTGGCACGCGCGACCTCGCGGGCGCGAAACTCGGCATTATCGCGGGCACCGTCCTTGCGCTTCATGCGGACCTCCTCGGCTTTCCCATCTTCATATATGCGCCAGAATTTACCAGTATGGCATCGGGCAAAGCGTTTTGCCCCGCCGGTGGGCGAAACACCGCGCCG
>ERZ808240.2168-NODE-2168-length-22258-cov-9.774490_pt1 | contig 22258 bp, 24 predicted proteins | sample MGYA00521084_ERZ808240 | MGnify/ENA primary metagenome ERZ808240 (study PRJEB31516, sample SAMN03275571) | gut metagenome | biome: mammalia-associated habitat; material: feces | host: Papio cynocephalus | place: Kenya | collected 2012-08-06 ...
GACTTCGACAAGAAGCGCATCAGCCTGTCCATGAAGGCTCTGCTGAACAACGACGAGGAGTAATCTTCGCTTGTAAGGCAAACGCCGGACACAATGCAATCAGAACAGCCCCGTTGCCGGGTAACGGCGGTGGGGCTGTTTTTTTAACATCAGGAGTAAACCTCTCCGTCTTTGCTTCGCAAAGCCACCTCTCCTGATAGGAGAGGCCTTGGCAGTCGATTGAAGCTTCATCTCTTTGCCAAAGGCTCCCCTCAATAGGGGAGCTGTTGAGCGACAGCGAGACTGAGAGGTTTCCAAAGCGAGGACGAAAGTTGTTATGATAAAGTGGATCAAAGAACGCTGGGAAGTGCTGTCCTACCTGTTTTTCGGGGTGATGACGACCCTGCTGAACATTGTGCTGTACGCGCTGTTCAACAAGCTCTTCGGCTACGAGGCGGCGAACAGCTGGGGCAACGTGCTGGACAATTTTCTCTGCATCCTGTTTGCCTACGCCACCAACCGGACGTTCGTCTTCGCCAGCAAAACGAAGGGCAGAGAGGCGTTCGCCGAGTTCGGCAAGTTTTTTGTCTGCCGTCTGGGTACCCTGATTTTGGATGCCGTCATCATGATGGTGGGCGGCAATCTGCTGGCGGCTCCCGGCGCGGCTCTGATCGAAAAGCTGACCGGCGGCGTCTTCGGCGTCTCCATCATCACCAGCGCGGATGGCCCCACGTCCGTCTTCGTGACGAGCGGCATCACCGCACAGGAGATCTGGGGCCTCGGCGTCAAGTTCGTCTCGAATGTGGCCGTCATCGTGCTGAATTATCTGTTCAGCAAAGTGTTCGTGTTTACCCGTAAGAAGTAGCCCTCTCAGTCACCTGCGGTGACAGCTCTCCCGGAGGGAGAGCCCTTGGCAGGCCGGGCAGGTAAAGCGAAAACGTAAAATGCCGGGCCTTGCTATCAATTGGAACATCAGCTGTACAAAGCAGCTGAAAAATATTTGGAGGTACAGTTTTATGAAACGTGGTTTGAAAGGCTTCGCATTTCTGGTTTCCGGTCTGGTTCTGGGCATCATCGGCGCAACGGTCTCTGCAACTGCGATCGCACTGAGTGCGGTGGGTATGGCAAAAGTCCGTCATGCCAACAAGAACTGAACCATTACAGGAGGAAAAAACAATGACTCGTGAAGAGATCCTGTCTCATGTAGACCACACCCTGCTCAAGCCGGAGGCTACCTGGCCGCAGATCCAGACCCTGTGCGATGAGGCCATCGCCAACCACACCGCGTCTGTCTGCATCAACACCTGCTACGTCAAGCAGGCCGTCGAATATATGGCTGGCCGCATTCCGGTCTGCTGCGTGGTCGGCTTCCCTCTGGGTGCAATGGACACCGCAAGCAAGGCATTTGAGGCCAAGACTGCCATCGAGAACGGCGCATCTGAGGTCGATATGGTCATCAACATCGGCCGCCTGAAGAACGGCGAGTACGACGCAGTGCGCGAGGACATCCGTGCCGTCAAGCAGGCTGTGGGCGACAAAGTCCTGAAGGTCATCATCGAGACCTGCCTGCTGACCGACGAGGAGAAGGAAAAGATGTGCGACATCGTCTGCGAGGCTGGCGCTGACTATATCAAGACCAGCACCGGCTTCTCTACGGCCGGCGCAAACTTCCACGACGTGGAGCTGATGGTCAAGGGCGTGCATGGCCGCTGCAAGGTCAAGGCTGCCGGCGGCATCTCCACCGTCGAGGATATGGAGAAGTTCCTTGCTCTGGGCGCAGACCGCCTCGGCACCTCTCGTGCCGTCAAAATTCTGAACGGCGAGCAGGCAAAGGGCTACTAAGCTCTGCCTGTGCCGCCCACTGTGGAGAATCAAGTGATACAGTGATAAAATAATAGCTTTGCTATGTTTAAAAGCGTCAGTGTATCAGTTTGATACACTGACATTGCTTGATATACTGACCTCACTGTATCAGCAGGGGCTCTCTGTATCACAGTGATACACTGAGTTTTTGAACGTATCACCGCAGAGAAAGAGTCTCTGTATCAGATAACACCACCACAGAGGCGGCGGATATGGGAGATATCCCTTTATCAATTTATGAACCTTGTCTAAAAAGAGTGATACTCTTCTTGACAATTGGACGAAGGGATGATAAGATATCTCTCGAAAACAACTGAATACCGACTTATCAAGAGCGGCTGAGGGGACAGGCCCTGTGAAGCCCGACAACCTGTGCGGAAGCATAAGGTGCCAAATCCTGCGGGAAACCGGAAGATAAGAGTGCAACGCTCAGAGCTTCGGTTCTGGGCGTTTTTATTGCGCAAAATCTTGATGGACGGGTATGAAGCTGCAAGATACACACACCCAAAACCAAGGAGGTTTGCTACTATGGCAAAGCATCATCTGTTTACCTCGGAGTCCGTTACCGAAGGACATCCCGACAAAATCTGCGACCAGATCTCGGACGCCATCCTCGACGAGATTTTGACCCACGACCCCGATGCCCGTGTCGCATGTGAGACCTGCGCATCCACCGGTCTGGTCCATATCATGGGCGAGATCACCACCAACTGCTACGTCGACTTCCAGAAGATCGTCCGTGAGGTCGTGGCAGACATCGGCTACACCCGTGCAAAGTTCGGCTTCGACGCTGATACCTGCGCTGTCATCTCCAACATCGACGGCCAGAGCCCTGATATCGCTCTGGGTACCAACGATGAGGTCGGCGGTGCCGGTGACCAGGGCATGATGTTCGGTTATGCCTGCGATGAGACCCCGGAGCTGATGCCGATGCCCATCAGCCTGGCACACAAGCTGGCAAAGCGTCTGACCGAGGTCCGCAAGAGCGGCGAGATGAGCTACCTACGTCCGGACGGCAAGAGTCAGGTCACCGTTGAGTATGTTGACGGCAAGCCTGTCCGTGTCGACGCAGTCGTCATTTCCAGCCAGCACAGCGATACCGTTGACATGGAGAAACTCCGTGCTGACGTGATGGAAAAGGTCATCAAGGCGACTATCCCGGCAGAGCTGCTGGACGAGAACACCAAGTATTACATCAACCCCACCGGCCGTTTCGTCGTGGGCGGTCCTCAGGGTGACACCGGTCTGACCGGCCGCAAGATCATCGTCGACACCTACGGCGGCTACGCTCGTCATGGCGGCGGCGCATTCTCCGGCAAGGACCCCAGCAAGGTCGACCGCAGTGCAGCTTATGCGACTCGCTGGGTCGCAAAGAACATCGTTGCTGCTGGTCTGGCAAAGCAGTGTGAGGTTCAGGTCGCTTACGCTATCGGCGTGGCAAAGCCCGTCTCCATCATGGTCGATACCTTTGGCACCGGCACCGTGGAGGATGAGAAGATCGAGCAGGCCGTCGAGAAGGTCTTTGACCTGACCCCGGCTGCCATCATCCGTGACCTCGACCTGCGCAAGCCCATCTACCGCAAACTCGCCGCTTACGGTCACATGGGCCGCGAGGATCTGGGCGTGAAGTGGGAGAACACCGACCGCGTGGAAGAGCTGAAGGCTGCTGTGGCATCTCTGTAATAGCCCTCTCAGTCACCTGCGGCGACAGCTCCCCCAGAGGGGGAGCCATTGGCAAATCGGCGCAGTCTGTGATGAACGCACAAAGCTTCGATAAAAGATAAAACAAGATAGCCCTGCTGACAAGGTTCAGATGCTTCTGAATCCAGTCCGCAGGGCTATTGCTTTTGTTGTAAAGAGTTACTGTTTGGCCTGAGCTTTTTTATTCATGTAAAGGTAATAGCAGACGCTCATGAGGACGCCTACTGCCGTGGAGATGGGGGCGGCAAGGCCGATTTTCGTCAGGCTGGCGTCGGGCTGGATGCTCATGAAATAGGCCAGCGGCAGACGCACCAGCAGGGTCTGGATAATGCCCTGCATCATGACGAAGAAAGTCTGCTCCGTGCCGTTGAAATAACCCAGCATCGTAAAGAGAATGGCGGTTCCGATGGTCTCGGGAGCAAAGCCTTTCAAGTAGGCGAAAGCGTTCTGGATGACGGCAGGCTCTGTCGTAAAGACGCTGGCAAGCAGGTCGCCCTTGAACAGAACGAGGGTGAAGACTACTGCGCCGAAGACCAGACCGACGCCGATGCCGGTGAACATGGACTTCTTCGCACGCTTGATGTTGCCTGCGCCGATGTTCTGGGAGACAAAAGAGGCCATCGACTGCATCAGTGCGCTGGGGATGAGCATTGCGAAGTTGACAATCTTGCAGGCTACGCCGTAGCCGGAAGAAGCTTCCAGACCCAGACGGTTGACAAAGGCGCAGAGGGCGAGGAAGGAGAGCTGGGTCAGGAACTCCTGCAACGCCAGCGGCAGGCCGATGCCGAGGAACTTCTTGCACTGGGGGTTCAGGCGGAAATCCGACTTGTGGATTTTAAAAGGCAGGTCTTTCTTGAGGAGCATCACAATGGCACAGACGACGCTGACGGCCTGCGCCATCACAGTAGCGATGGCGGCACCGGCGGCATCCATCTTGAATCCAGCAACGAAGAGCAGATCGCCGAAGATGTTGACGACGCAGGCCACCAGAACAAAGAGGAGCGGCGACTTGCTGTCACCCAGACCACGGAAGATGGCGGAGAGCAGATTGTAGGCCACGATAAAGAAGATGCCGCTGCCGCAGATGCGGACATAGCTTGCGGTCAGGTCAACTGCCTCGGCAGGGGCCTGCATCAGGACGGAGATGGGCCGTGCAAAGAAGACCATGACGACGAACAGCACCAGCGAGATGATGGCGAACACGACACCGGCACCGCCGATGACCGAGCCGATGTATTCGGGCTTTTTCTCGCCCAAATACCGGGCAATCAGCACCGTGATGCCCATTGCAAGCTGGGTGACGACAAAGGTGACGAGGTTCAGCACCTGACTGCCGGTGGAAACGCCGGAAAGTCCGGATGTGGTGCCAAAGTGTCCGACCACGAGCAGGTCAACGGCACCGTATGCGGCCTGCAAGATGAGCGCGCCCAGAATGGGGAGCATGAAGAGGGCAAGCTTTTTCAGGATGCTGCCCTGCGTAAAATCGGCTTTATCAGATTTTGGATTCAAAGTTCTCTTCTCCTTTCACACATGACCCGGTACAAGGTCTCGATGGTGCGGATGGTGGTTTCGGCATCCGCGTCGGAAATGCCCTCCAGATAGGGGAGCAGGCTGCGGAAATACTGAGCGTCGTACTTCTCGGAGAGGTTTTTCCCCTCCTCAGTGAGAGAAAGATAGGTGACACGACCATCTTCGGCGGAAGCCAGTTTTTTGAGGTAACCTTTTGTCTCCATCTCCTTCACCGTCCGGGTCACGCCGGGCCGGGGCAGATTGAGCTTGTCGCTGATGTCGGACACCTTGACTCGGACGCCCTCCTGTTCGAGACGCTGAATGGCGTCGAGATATTGGATATAGGACGGCAGGACACCGGCAGGCAGCGGCGGCAGCAGGTCGCGCGCACGCTTGCCTTCGTAGCAGGCGTCCATCAGCCGTTTGATGAGTTCAGCGGTCATAGAAAACTCCTTTCAAATGTAATTATCAAAGGTAATTACATTTGATAATTATACGAGAGACAGAGAATTTGTCAAGCACCTTCGCAAAATGAGTCGGTTTTTGTAAAAAAGTCACAGAGTCCAGTCGGAAAAGGAAAAACAGATGTGCAAGGCGCAGAAAATCGAAGTTTGGGTAAAGTTTCTGGTGTCGAAAAGGTAAAACTGTGATAGAATAAAGACGGATATGCACTTCCACGTCTGCGTTTTATCGGAACATTAAGGAGTTGTAATTATGGCTGATATTAACCCTAAGGAATGTTTTCTGCAGAATCAGGTCGCTGACCTGCGCCTCATCGCCTGCCCGGGTGCCGAGGAACTGACCAACCTCATCGACAAGCACCTCGTGCGCTGGGCAAATGATGCCGGCTTGAACGAAAAGACCTTCATCATCCCGGCAGAGTGCCCCCGTTTCCAGAGCGGCGACGCAAAGGGCCTTGTGCAGGAGTCTGTGCGCGGCGATGATATCTTCATCGTGGTCGACCCCGGCAACTACAGCGTGACCTACAAGCTGTTCAACTATGTCAACCATATGTCTCCGGACGATCACTTCGCCAACCTGAAGCGTATCATTCAGGCAGTGGCTGGTAAGGCACACCGTGTGTCGGTCATCATGCCCAGCTTGTACGGCGGCCGTCAGCACCGCCGCATCTCCCGTGAGAGTCTGGACTGCGCTGTGGCTCTGCAGGAACTGCAGTCGATGGGCGTGCGCAACATCATCACCTTCGACGCACATGACCCCCGTGTCGTGAACGCTGTGCCTCTGATGAGCTTCGACAACGCAATGCCGACCTATCAGGTGCTGAAGAGCCTGCTCCACAAGAATCCGCAGATCTCTTTCGACAAGGAAAAGTTTATCGTTGTCAGCCCGGACGAGGGCGCAATGAACCGCAACATGTACTTCTCCAGCGTTCTGGGCTGCAATCTGGGCATGTTCTACAAGCGTCGTGATTACACCCGTGTCGTCAATGGCCGCAACCCCATCGTCGCTCACGAGTATCTGGGCGATTCCGTTGAAGGCAAGACCGTCTTCATCGCCGACGATATCATCGCTTCCGGCGAGAGTATGCTGGAAGTTGCGAGCAACCTGAAAGAGCGCGGCGCAAAGCGGATCATCGCAAATGCGACCTTCCCCCTCTTCACCAGCGGTCTGGACAAGTTCGATCAGGCTGTTTCCGAGGGTAAACTGGACTACGTTGTCGGTACCAACTTGACCTACCGTCTGCCTGAGCTGCTGGAGCGTGACTGGTACGTTGACGTCGACGTCTCCAAGTATGCTGCATACTTCGTGGTCGCTCTGAACCATGATATGTCTGTTTCCAGCATCATCGACCCCATCAAGAAGATCGAGGCTCTGCTGGCAAACCGCTAAACTGTATCGAAATAACAAAGAGGCTGTTCACCGGAAATCCGGCGAGCAGCCTCTTTTTGTGTGCAGTTATGTTGCTTTTCAGAGATTGCCGTTTTTCAGGTACTTCACCATCACCGGTACTTCGTAGATCATCATCAGCACCCAGCCGACGGCGTAGCTGTACGGCAGAGCCTCGATATCCATCTTGAGGACGAGGACGAAGAGGGCGGCAGCGGCCACACGACCTGCCATGTTGAGCATACTGCTGTTCAGGGTGATCTTCAAATCGCCCAGTCCGCGGAAACCGCCCTGAATGCCGTTCGTCAGCGCAGGCATCAGGTAGAAGAGGGAGACGAGTTTCAGGAACCGCATCCCCAGCTCGACGACTTCCGGCTCGTCGGCGAACATCCGGATGATGGGTTCTGCCCCAAAGAAGCAGATGGCCGTGACGATCACGGCGTAGACAAGCTCAATTTTGATGCCGCAGAAGAAGCCCTGACGGACACGCTCCTTTTTGCCTGCGCCTTCGTTCTGTGCCATCAGGGTCGTCATGGCGTGAGCAATGTTCTGCTGAGGGATGTAGGCAAAGTCGTCGATGCGGCTGGATGCCGTGAACGCTGCCATTGCGTTGACACCCATCGTGTTGACAATGGCCTGTATTGCGATTTTGCCAAGCTGAACAGTCGCCTGCTGCATGGCACTCGTCCAGCCATAGCTGACGATTTTCCGCAGGAGCGAAGCGTCAAAGATGAACCAGCGTCTGCCCAGCCGCAGGACAGGGACCCGGAACTGGATGTAAATGGCGCAGAGGATGCAGCAGAGGAATTCGCTCAGGACAGTGGACAGCGCACAGCCCTCGGAACCCCAGTGCAGGGCGCGGACAAAGAAGAGGTCGCCGCCGATGTTCAGGACGGAGCTGATCATCAGGAAGTAGAGTGCGCTTTTGCTGTCGCCCAAGGCACGCATAGTGGCAGCGAGGAAGTTATAGAAGAAGGTGAAGATAAGTCCGGCGAAGACGATGCGGAGGTAGTTCACCGCAATGGGAAGGATCTCGCCCGGGACTTGCAGCAGCCGGAGAAGCGGATTTGCCAGCAGGATGCAGAGGGCGGAAAATGCCAGTGAAAAGACCGTTCCGGCAATGGCGGTGGTGGAGACCTGACGCTCCACCAGTTTCTGGTCGCCTGCGCCGAATGCTGTGCTGACAAGGATGCCGGCACCGAGGCACATGCCGTTGATGAACAGGATCGCCAGTGTCATAAGGGGATTGGAAGTGCCGACGGCGGCAAGGGCGTCCTCGCCGACGAATTTGCCGACGATGATGCTGTCGGCGGCGTTGTAGGTCAGCTGGAACAGATTGCCCAGCACAAGGGGAATGGTGAAATTGACCAGCAGCGGCGTGATGGAGCCGGTCGTCATGTCTTTTGTCATGTGAGGTCTCTTTTCTTAAATTGTAGTTCTTCCGCTGAAGATCGCCAGAGCGGAACGGCTGGTGCCGTTGGCGATGAGCTGAGCGGCGGCGTGAAGAGCCGCACCTGCGCTGGGGGCTGCCGGGATGCCGTCGGTGCGCAGGACACGCTGGGCGGCACGGGTGGCGTCAGTGGTGGAAACAGAAGCCACGTTGTCCACGACGTAAGAGTTGAAATTCTTCGGAACAAAGCCAAAACCGATCTCCGGGATGCCGTGATTGCCGATGAACCCCCCGGCCAGAGCCTGACTTTCGTAGGGCTCGACCGCCACGATACGGACATCATTCGTCCATCCCTTGATGGTCTCGCCCACGCCGGTGATGGTGCCTGCGCTGCCTACGCCGATGGTGATGGTGTCCACAAGGCTGGTGTTCTCCCGGGCGATGGAACGGACAATGGCCGGGCCGGTCACCCGGCGGTGGTATTCGGGGTTGTCGTCGTTGGCGAGCCAGTTCATATAGTACCAGCCCTTCTCGGCGGCAGTCTTTTCAGCCATCGTCCGCGCGCCCTGAAGACCGGAACGGGTGGGCGAGTGCAAAATCTTCGCACCCATCCGGAGAAGACCCTCCTGACGCAGGGCAGGAGCGTCCTCGGGCATGACTAAGACCACCGGATGTCCGGCAGTCAGTCCGGCCAGCGTCAGAGCTGTTGCAAAGGTGCCGGACGAGGCTTCGATGATGGGCTGACCGGGCAGCAGGCCGTGACGCTCGGCAGCGAGAGCCAGCATTCCTTCCGCGAGGGAATCCCGGGCGGTTCCGGTCGCTCCGTTGAAATCCAGATACGCATACAGCCGCCCACGCAGTCCGCAGTCCGCAAGGTAGCCGCGAAGCTCCACGATGGGGCAGGGCAGGAGCGTTTGATAAAAGTTGGGGTAAATATTTGGCACGATAGCCCTCCTCTCTGTCAAAAATCGACATCTTTAATCGTATCGCAAACCACCACTACCGTCAAGAAGCGGTTTGGCGAAAATGGAGAATTTTTGAGCGAAAAATCGGCAAAGTGATGCAAAAAATGCTTGACAAGAGGGGTGGGTTCTGCTATACTCCCTTTGTAAAGCAAAAAACCTTTACAATTACCGGAGGTCAGAGCGGTGGCAAAAGATTTAGAGATGGGCTATCTGCTCGATTTTTACGGCGAGGTGCTGACCGAGAAACAACGGGAAATGCTCCGCCAGTATTACAACGATGACCTCTCCCTCAGCGAGATCGGAGAGAACTTCGGGATCACCCGGCAGGGCGCACGCGATGCCATCAAGCATGGCGAGACGACCCTGAAAGAGCTGGAAGCCAAAGTCGGCTTCGCGGCTCGGTACCGCCGGGTGCAGGAAAAGCTCGAAGAGCTGGAACAGATGGTGACTGACGCCAAGCGCAGGAGCACCGGCTCACATGCCGACCTGACAACGGCTGATTATGCGGATACCCTGACAAAGATGCTTGGGATGATCCGTTCCATCGACGAAGTGAACGAGAGCTGAACACTAACATTTTGGGAGGAACACCGAACAATGGCATTTGAATCTTTGACCGACCGCCTTGCCGGTGTGTTCAAAAAGCTGCGCGGCCACGGCAAACTGACCGAGGCCGATATCAAGGCAGCGATGCGCGAAGTCCGGATGGCTCTGCTGGAAGCAGATGTCAACTACAAGGTAGCAAAGGACTTCTGCGCCAAGGTCTCCGAGCGTGCGATGGGTCAGGAAGTCATGGAAAGCCTGACTCCGGCGCAGCAGGTCGTCAAGATCGTCAACGAGGAACTGACTGCCCTGATGGGCGGTGAAGAGGCTCCCCGGCTGGTCGTAAAGAACAAAGGTCAGACGATCATCATGCTCTGCGGCTTACAGGGCAACGGTAAAACGACCCATGCGGCAAAGCTTGCGAAATACTTCATCAAGCAGGGTCGCCGCCCGATGCTGGTCGCCTGCGATATCTATCGTCCGGCTGCTATCGACCAGCTGCAGGTCGTCGGCAAGCAGGCAGGCGCACCGGTCTTTACGCTGGCAGGCGAGAAACCGCCGGTCATTGCGAAAAAGGCTCTGGCTCACGCCAAGGACTACGGCAACGACATCCTCATCCTCGATACCGCAGGCCGTCTACAGATCGACGAAGTTCTGATGCAGGAGCTTGTCCAGATCAAGGAAGCCGTTCCGGTCGATGAGACTCTGCTGGTCGTCGATGCGATGGCCGGTCAGGACGCTGTCAATGTTGCCAAGACCTTCAATGAGACAGTCGGCATCGACGGCATCATCCTCACCAAGACCGATGGTGATACCCGTGGTGGTGCGGCACTGTCTGTCCTGTCCGTCACCGGCAAGCCTATTAAATTCCAGGGCACCGGCGAGAAGCTGGACGACCTCGAAGTTTTCCATCCTTCCCGGATGGCAAGCCGCATCCTCGGCATGGGCGATGTGCTGAGCCTTATCGAGCGTGCGCAGGACGCCGCCGATGAAAAGGCCGCCGAAGAGACTGCAAAGCGGATGCTCGAGAATAAGTTCGATATGAACGATATGCTTGATCAGTTCGCGCAGATCCGCAAGATGGGCGGCGCAGGAGCGATGCTCTCGATGCTGCCGGGCGGTGCCGGGATCGACCCCAGCCAGATCGACGAGAAAGCCTTCGACCGTATCGAGGCTATGATCTACTCGATGACGAAAGAAGAGCGTGAGAAACCCTCCATCATCAACCCGAAACGCAAACGCCGCATCGCGGCCGGCAGCGGTACTCGGGTAGAAGACGTCAACAAGCTGCTCAAGCAGTTTGAGATGATGCAGAAGATGATGAAGCAGTTCAAGAAGAGTCCGAAAGGATTCGCACGGCGTCTGGGCGGCATGATGGGAAATCCCAATGCGTTCAAAGGTTTAAAATAAGAAACTCCGAATAAGCCTCGCCTGCAAGGAGAGGTGGCACGGCAACGCCGTGACGGAGAGGTTGATTTTTTACAGTGGTATAAGACCCCGAAGATGGGTTTGTACAGATAAATAAAAACGCCCTGCAAAAGGGCATCACAAGAATTTTTGGAGGATATTTATTATGGCAGTTAAGATTCGTCTGCGCCGCGTTGGTGCTAAGAAGGCTCCTTTCTATCGTGTTGTTGTCGCTGACAGCCGCTTCCCTCGTGACGGCCGCTTCATCGAGGAGATCGGCACTTATGATCCGAACCAGGAGCCCTCTGTCGTGAAGATCGACGCTGAGAAGGCTAAGCAGTGGATCGCTAACGGCGCACAGCCCACCGACACTGTCCGCGTGCTGCTGAAGAAGTCCAACGTTCTGTAAGTAGGAGGGCTGACTCATGCAGGAGCTGTTGCTGGCAGTTGCCCGCGGTCTCGTGGAGGATAAGGACGCCGTCAAGGTGACGGTGGACGAGCCCCGCGAGGACGGCACCATCGTCTACCACCTGAGCGTGGCAGAGGGAGATATGGGCCGTGTCATCGGCAAGCAGGGCCGGATCGCAAAAGCCATTCGTGTGGTGATGCGCGCGGCTGCTGTGCGGGTCGATGAAAAGGTCCTTGTTGAGATCGACTGAGTACCCTACTGGCCCTTTGCCTTCCGGCAGAGGGCTTTTTTGTTATTGGAAATTAACCTCTCCGTCATTGCTTCGCAATGCCACCTCTCCTGATAGGCGAGGCCTTGGCAGTCGATTTTAGTTTCATTTCTTTGCCAAAGGCTCCCCTATTTAGGGGAGCTGTCGAGCGACAGCGAGACTGAGAGGTTTGTTTATATAGGAGATTATGATGCAGCAATATCTTGAGGCTGGCAAAGTCGTCACCACCCACGGGGTGCGCGGCGAAATGAAGCTGGAACTGTGGTGCGACGGCGTGGCGTTCCTGAAAAAGGCCGGCAGGCTGTACCCTTCCGCCAAGGGCGGCAGGGCTTACAACATCGAGTCCATCCGTCCGCAGGGTCAAATGGCACTGCTCAAGCTCGAGGGCGTCGATGACATGGACGCGGCTCGGGCAATGCGCGGTCAGGTGTTCTACTTCGACCGGAACGACGCGACCCTGCCCGAGGGCCGCTGGTACGTCGCCGACCTCATCGGCTGTGAAGTGCGTGACGCCGACACCGGCAAGGTCTACGGCGTCGTTACCAGCGTCGACCATCCGGGTGCGCAGGATATCTATACCGTTAAGGCACCCAACGGCAAAGAGTATATGTTCCCGGGCGTGGACGCCTTCCTGAAAGAGCGGAATCCGCCGGAGGGGTATATCCTTGTGACTCCCATCCCGGGACTGTTGGATGACGACTGTGACAGCGAACGGGAGGAAGAGTAAGGCATGGGAATGCGTGTTGATATCGTGACCCTCTTCCCCGAGATGTGCCAGCAGGTGCTGGATGCCAGCATCATTGGCCGGGCGGCAAAGCGCGGCTACATCGAGACCCACTGCCATCAAATTCGGGATTACACCCTGAACCGCCAGAAGCAGACCGACGACTATCCCTATGGCGGCGGCTGCGGCATGGTGCTGTATGCGCAGCCCATCGCCGACTGCCTGCGTGCCGTCCAGAAGGAAGTTGAGGAACAGGGACGCCCCAAGCCGCATATTGTGTTCTTGACGGCAGGCGGCGCACGGTACACCGAGGAACATGCCCGGCGGCTGGCCGAGTATGACAACCTGACGCTGGTCTGCGGCCACTACGAGGGCATTGACGAGCGTGTCATCGAGGCATTTGCGGATGAGGAAATCTCCATCGGCGACTATATCCTGACCGGCGGCGAGCTGGCAAGTCTGGTCGTGGCGGACAGCGTTCTCCGCCTGAAACCCGGCGTTCTGGCGGAGCAGAAGGGATATGAAGAGGAAAGCTACTGGGATGGCCTGCTGGAATATCCCCAGTATACCCGTCCGGAAGTCTGGGAGGGCCGTGCGGTTCCGCAGGTGCTGCTGGGCGGCGACCACCAGAAGATCGACGCATGGCGCGGTGAACAGAGCCGTACCCGTACCCGTCTCCGCCGTCCGGAACTCTATGAGCAGTGGTGCGAGACTCACCCCATCACCGAGCTGCCCAAGTGGAAACGGGGCGAAAACATGCGTCTCGTGAAAACGGAAGAGCAGTGGAACGCTGCGGCAAAGCTGTTTTCGGAGGGACGGCGTGACCTGGGCCGGGATTACTGGACGGAAGAAGGACTGGCAGAGTGGACACCGGAATTTTTCTATGAGCAGTTGAAAGCCGAGAAGAAAGAGGGCTGGGTCTGCTATCTTCACACGACAAAGGATGTAGCGGATGCGATGATCTCTGTGAATCATAAGACCGGACAGGTGGAACATCTGTTCGTGGAGAAAACGGCACGAGGAAAGGGTATCGGCCAGAAGGTGCTGGACTTTGCCCGGAAGAAGCTGGAAGAGCATGAACACCCGACCTTGACCGTGCTGGACAAAAATACTCGCGCTATTGCCCTCTATCAGCGGATGGGCTGGAAAGTGTGTGGCGAGGCGGAGGTCTTTGACCCGGAAAAGGATACATTTGTGAAAGTATCTTGTGCTTTGCTCATCATGCGGTACGAGGATTGAAACGGGTCGAATGCCCGAAATTGTTGAAAACTTTTGTGTTACACAGCCAAGGTTGGGGGAATAATTTTGTTGTCTTTGTATAAAAGGTTAAAAATGACCCCTTGCTGATTGGGAAATCCGACAAAAATGCGTCGAAGGACTGTACAACGGTTTGGGCTTGCGATAAAATAGGTACAACACAACAGGCACAATACATTCTGCATTCCCGAGAACGATAATAGATAGGAGCGTTTTACTATGTACGTCAAAGAAGTTACCGTTGAAAATCAGGTTGGTCTGCACGCCCGTCCCGCAACTTTCTTTATCCAGAAGGCTAACGAGTTCAAGTCTTCCATCTGGGTCGAGAAGGAAGAGCGTCGTGTAAACGCAAAGAGCCTGCTGGGTGTCCTGTCTCTGGGCATCGTGGGCGGTACCACCATCCGCATCATCGCCGATGGCGCAGACGAGCAGGCTGCTGTTGACGGCCTGATCAAGCTGGTCGAGTCCGGCTTCGCAGAGTAATTCGAGCCTTTGAGAAATGAAAGCGGCAGGCGTGACCTGCCGCTTTTTTGGTATTTCCCCCGAAAGGAGAATGACATGAAAAGCAAGAGAGGCTGGTATATCCTGCTGGCGGTGTGGGCGATTTTATTGGTGGCAGGGATATTATCTTATGCCGGAGTGCTGCCGCTTGGCAAGGTGAGTGGATGGTTCTTTCCGGCCTGCGCGGTGGGCATTATCGCCTGTGTCTGGAATATCATAAGCAAAAATTAAAGGGAGGACATTCTGATGAAAGAGAACACGAAAGAGAAGACCTACAACTTTTTGGAAAAAGCTCATGACCTGTGCAACTCGGGCAAACCGTGGTATGTGTTTCTCGGCATGTGGGCCGTCGTGCTGGTGCTGGATGTCATCTGCCAGCTGTTCAGCGAGGAAAAGCCCAAGCTGTGGTGCTGGCTCATGGCGGCAATGGGCGTCGTGAACTGCTTCCTGAACCTGAGAATCTGCCGTCTGAACCGGGAAAAGGAATGACGTATGACAAAAGCCGAACTCTACCAAAAAGCCTGTATGCTGCCGCTGCTGCCCGGCGTGTATATCATCCGGGATAAAAGCGACACCATCATCTATATCGGCAAGGCAAAGCGGCTCCGTATCCGGGTCAGCCAGTATTTCCGGGAGGGCGTGCCCCACGACAACAAAGTGAGCCAGATGATCGCTCACGCCTATGCTTTCGACGTCATCGTCTGCCAGAGCGAGTTTGAGGCACTGGTGCTGGAAGCAAGCCAAATCAAAGCTCATACCCCGAAATACAACATCCTGCTCAAGGATGACAAGGGGTACAGCTATATCAAAATTACAAAAGAGGACTGGCCGAGACTTTCTTTCACGCTCCAGAAAGAGGACGATGGAGCAGAGTATATTGGCCCGTACACTTCTGCATTTGCAGCACGGCAGATGGCGGAAACAGCAATGGATGCCTTTCTGCTCCCACGGTGCGGCAAACGATTTCCGCAGGACATCGGAAAAGGCCGCCCCTGTCTGAACGCCCATATCGGAAAGTGTATGGCGGTGTGCAGCGGAAAAATCAGCTGTGAAAACTACAATCAGGCCGTCAAAAGTGCGGTGCATCTGATCCGGTACGGCAAAAAGGATATCCTGAAGACCCTCAACGAGCGGATGCTGGAAGCCTCGGAGCGGCTGGAATTTGAGACGGCGGCATTGATCCGCGACCAGATAGCGGCCATCACCAAGGTGACCGCCGGACAGAAGGTGGTCGTTGACCCGGATGTGGAGATGGATGTGGTTGCGCTGGCCGGTACGCCGAACAGCGTCTGCGTGGCTGTTTTGCGGTTCCGGGAAGGACGTCTGACTGACAAACGGGAATTTTTGTTCCACGATACAGCGGACATTGCGGCAGTTCGGGAGGAATTTCTGCCCCGGTACTACCTCGACGATGAACAGATCCCCAAAGTTATCGCAGTGGATGAGCTTCCGCCCGATGTGGAAGCGTTGCAGCAGGCTCTCAACGAAAAACGTGGCAGCGAGGTACAGCTGTATGTACCCCAGAGAGGCGATAAGGCTCATCTGGTCGAGATGGCACATACGAACGCCGTCGAACGTCTTGCTCGTGAGAGCGGCCGCTATGCCCGGGAGGAAAAGCTTCTGGACGAACTGGCGCAGGTGCTGGGATTGGCAAAGCCGCCCCATGCCATCGAGAGCTACGATATCTCCAACTGGGGCGACGGAACGAGCGTCTGCGGCATGGTGACGTTCAAGGACGGTAAGCCCTACAAGGCAGGCTACCGGAAGTTCAAGATGAAGACCGTTGCCGGGACCGACGACTATGCTTCGCTGGCCGAAACAGTCTCACGCCGTGCGGCAGAGTACGAAAAGTATGAAGCGATGGCGCAGGCCGGAGAGCCGAGCAACAACTACTTCGGGCAGAAACCCGACCTGCTCCTGATGGACGGCGGACGGGGTCAGGTAAGTGCGGCAAAGGAAGCACTCGCCGGAACCAAACTGGCCGATGTGCCGCTTTACGGTATGGTAAAAGACGACCATCACCGCACCCGTGCCATTGTGGACAGCGAGGGCAGAGAGATCGCCATCAATATGAACCGGGGAACCTTTACCTTCATCACGGCGATTCAGGACGAGACGCACCGCTTCGCCAATGCTTACCGCAAGCAGCAGATGAATAAAAAGAGCTATTCCTCGACCCTGACCGAAGTACCGGGAGTCGGCCCCAAAACGGCCAAGGCACTCATGACCCAGTTCAAGAGCGTGACCGCCGTCAGGGAAGCCACTCCCGACCAGCTCGAAAATACTCCCGGCATCGGCAAACAGCTGGCCCAGACCATCTATGAGTATTTTCATGGCTGAGGGAAAAGAAAAACGCAAAGGAGCCTCCGCACGAGACGAAATGTCTGGGTGCGGAGGCTCCTTTTATGTCTTTAAAAAATCAGTTTTCCTTGGAGATATCCTGACCGAAGTAACGCTCAGAGATTTCGGTCAGAGTGCCGTCAGCACGAAGTTCGTCGATGGCGTTGTTGATGGCCTCCAGCAGGGATGCAGTGGCATCGCCTTTGCGCAGAGGAATTGCAACGTGGGAAGCATCCTCGGTCTGCGCAACGATCTTGAAGTCTGCGTCCGGATGGACGTTCAGGTAATCGTAGAAGGAGACATCGGCGTTCAGGGTAGCGTCGATGCGGCCTGCGGTCAGGAGCTGGATGGTCTCCTCGAGGGTGTCGATGCCCTGCACGGTCGCACCATAGCTCTCGGCCAGCTCCATATAGGTGGAAGCGAGGCTGTTTGCGGTGGTCTTGCCCTTCAGGTCCTCAAAGGACTTGATGGTATCATTGTCCTTCTTGACGGCCAAAGCGGTGTGGATGTAGCCATACGGAGTGGTGAAGTCGTAGGTCTTGGAACGCTCCTCAGTGACCTCGACGCCGTTGCAGACGAGGTCGTAGCGGCCAGCGTCCAGACCAGCGAACAGGCTGTCCCAGTCGCTCTCGACGTACTCCGGCTCAACACCCAGCTTCTCGGCGATGGCACGGGAAACTTCGACATCGTAACCGACCAGAGTATCCGTCTCATCGTGGTAGCTCCACGGCTGCCATGCGCCCTCGAGGGCGACGATCAGCGTACCACGGTTCTGGATGGTGGACAGCAGGTCATCCGCAGCGGCGGCAGAGGATGCGCTGCCGGAAGCAGCGGAACTTGCCGCAGAGCCTGCGGCGGAGCTGCTGCTGTTATTGGAGGAGCAGCCTGCGAGGGTCAGGACGCCTGCGGCGGCCATAACACCCATCATCGAAATAAAAGTTCTTCTTTTCATAATCATAGATTCCTTTCGTTTATTTTTTGCAGGAAGGCACGGGTGCGCTCTTCTCTGGGGTTGGCGAAAAATTCGGCGGAAGGAGCTTCCTCGACGACGACGCCGTTTTCCATCAGGACGGTCTTGGAGGAAACGTTCCGGGCAAAACCCATCTCGTGGGTGACGACCAGCATCGTCATACCCTCTTCAGCCAGCTGACGCATGACCGAAAGCACCTCGCCGGTCAGTTCCGGGTCGAGGGCACTGGTGGGCTCGTCGAAGTAGATGATCTCCGGGTCGGTGGCAAGGGCACGGGCGATAGCGACACGCTGCTGTTGACCGCCGGAGAGCTGGCGAGGATAATAATCCGCACGGTCGGACAGACCGACCTTTTCGAGCATCCGGCGGCCGATGGCGTCGGCCTGTGCCTGCGGCATCTTCCGGGCAACGACAAGGCCCTCAGTGACGTTCTGCAGGGCGGTCTTGTTCCGGAAGAGGTTGTAGTTCTGGAAGACGAAAGCGGTCTTTCGGCGGAGACGGGCGATGTCGGCTTTGGAGATGCTGCCAAGGTCGAACTTCTCCCCGTCGAAGACCAGCGTGCCGCTGTCGGCGGTCTCGAGGAAGTTCAGACAGCGGAGCAGGGTCGTCTTGCCAGAACCGCTGGGGCCGAGGATGGCAACGACGTCGCCTTTGTTGACGGTCAGGTTGACCCCTTTCAGGACGTCCAGTGTGCTGGCGGTTTGACGGGGCTTCCAGAAGATGCCGGGCTTGACCTTGAGCGGTTCCATCGTCCGGAAGGATTTGTGGATGTTTTGGATCTCGAGCATAGCCATAGATGTTCCGCTCCTTTCTTACTGGAACCCGTGGGCGTTCAGGTGACGCTCCATCAGGGTCTGCAATTTGGTGATGACGGTGCAGAACAGCAGATAGACCACGGCGACCTCACAGTAGATCGGCAGGAAGATATAGGTACGGGCAGCGACACGCTGACCGGCCATGAACAGCTCGGCGACCGTGATGTTGGAGGCCAGCGAGGTATCTTTGATCATGCCGATGAGGGAGTTGGACAGAGCCGGAACAGCGGTGCGCAGTGCCTGCGGCAGAACGATGCGGCGCATGATCTGCCACCAGCTCATGCCGACACAGTAACCGGCTTCCAGCTGACCCTGCGGCACGCTTTCCAGCGCACCACGCATGGTCTCGGCACAGTAGGCACCCTCATTGAACGCAAAGGCGATGACCGCCGCCGGAAATGCGTCCAGCATGATGCCCACACTGGGAAGACCATAGAAGATGATGAACAGCTGCACCAGCAGCGGCGTGCCCCGGATGACCCAGATGTAGAACCGGGCGATCTGCCGCAGCACCGGAACGTGGGCGTACTGCACCAGAGCGACCACCACGGCGATGATCATCGCAAAGAAAAAGGAGATGACCGTCAGTGGGATCGTCATGGTGAGGCCGGCCGTCAGGATACGAGGCAGAGCTTCCCACAGCACGCTGACGGTGCGGTTGGATAAAAGTGCTTCAAACATGTAAAAATCTTCCTTATTGACACAAAAGAAAACGAAACAGAAGGAATTATACACCCTCGACCCGGCTTCAGGTCAAGTAAAACCTACAATTCCTACTGGATTACTATAACATGATTTTCCAGCGAACGCAATTGTTTTTTGCAAAGCGCATACTATTCCTAAAAATCAAAAGAAACACGCACTAACTTTGTGCAGATTGGCAAGGTGTTGACGTTGTATCCGGTTTTGTGTAAAATAAAAGGGAAGAAGACTGCGCATGACTACGCAGGAACATTGCCCACGGCGCAGGCCGTGCGGCGAATACGGAGGACTGAACGTGACGAAACGTAAAATTGGTATTCTGGGCGCAGGCACCTGGGGTATGGCTCTTGCAAGGATGCTCTGCGTGAGCGGACATGATGTGCTGGTCTGGTCGGCCATCGAGAAGGAGATCGACAACCTGTCGATGACCCGTGTCCATCCCAACCTGCCCGGGATGAAGATCCCTGAGGAGCTGCGGTTCACCAAGAGCATCGAGGAAGTCTGCAAGGACAAGGATATCCTGCTGTTTGCGGTGCCGTCCGTCTTTGTGCGGTCGACTGCGGCAAAGGCACGGCCGTTCGTGCAGGATGGTCAGGTCATCGTGGACGTGGCAAAGGGCATCGAGCCGGATACCCTCTACACCATGACCGAAGTTCTGGCCGATGAGCTGGGAAAAGAGGGCGGCCCGAAGAATATCCATCTGGTGGCACTGTCCGGCCCGACCCATGCCGAGGAAGTTGCCATCGATCTGCCGACTACCATCGTGTCGGCAAGTCCGGATGTGGAAGAGTCCAAGTTCGTGCAGGAAGTTTTCTCTAACACCTGCATGAGAGTCTATACCAATGAGGACATCAAGGGCGTTGAGCTGAGCGGTGCCATGAAGAACGTCATCGCTCTGGGCGTCGGCATCTCCACCGGTCTGGGCTACGGCGATAATGCCCGTGCCGCCCTCATCACGCGCGGCATTGCCGAGATCGCCCGTCTGGGTGTGGCGATGGGCTGCAACGTCCATACCTTCGCAGGTCTGGCCGGTATCGGCGACCTCATCGTGACCGCGACCAGTATGCACAGCCGGAACAACCGTGCTGGTATCCTCATCGGTAAGGGCGAGACGCCGGAGAATGCCGTCAAGGAAGTCGGCATGGTGGTCGAGGGCATGAATGCTCTGCCTGCCGCTTTGGAACTGGCGGAACGCTATCAGGTCGAGATGCCCATCGTGCAGACGGTCAATGCCATCGTCAACAAGGGCATGAGCGCGGCGGATGCTGTCCGTGCCCTGATGGACCGTGACCCCAAGAATGAGCTGCCGCAGGGCTACGAAAAGTAAAAACTAAGAGAAATGAAGGGGCTTTCCGTTGAAACGGAGAGCCTCTTTTTTAATATCTCAAATATTTTACTCAAAATATACCCGAAAGGGTAGCAGGGCGGAAAAAATTCTGTTATACTGCTTGAGAAGAGCGAATTTTTAAGGGAGGAATCATTATGCCTTCGACATATGCGCACCGCCGGTTCGGAGCCAATGTGCTGGAACATCTGCCCGGCGAGGTACAGGCAAAGATCGAGCCGTACCGGGAACTGTATGACATGGGTCTGCATGGGCCGGACCTGCTGTTTTACTATGATGCTATCCACTCCAATAAGGTGAACCGGCTGGGCAACGCCATGCACGAGCATCCCGGCGAAGCATTCTTTGCACCGGCTCGGGAACATATCCGGAACGCGGAGAACAAAGATGTCGCTTTGGTCTATGTGCTGGGCTTCATCTGTCATTTTGCGCTGGACAGCACCTGTCACCCCTATGTGGAACAGTATGTCCGTTCCAGCGGCGTGAGCCACTGCGAGATCGAGACGGAGTTCGACAACATGCTGATGCGCCGGGATGGATATGACCCACTCCATTTCTTTACGGCGAGTCACATCCACCCCAGCATGGAGTGGGCGAAGGTGGTTGCTCCCTTCTATGATGGCATCACCGTCGAGGAAGCTTACGGCTCGATGAAGGGGATGATCACCGTCCACAAGCTGCTGCAGGCATCCAACCCGGTCAAACGCTGGGTCGTTCTGACCGGTATGAAAGTTGCCGGAAAGTATGACGGGATGCACGGTCTGGTGGCAAATCCGAAGCCGAACCCGAACTGCACCGTCAGCAATCGGAAACTGGATCTCCTGTACGGCAAGGCTCTGCCGCTGGCGGAACGGCTGATCCTGGAATACATCGACACACTGGACAGCGACAAACCGCTGGACAAGGCGTATCAACACACCTTTGGTGAGAATTAAGAGGAATTATGGCAAAAGAGAGTAATAAGTTTCAGCTGACCGGGCTGGAACGTTCGTGGATCTTGTACGACGTCGGCAACTCGGCCTTTGTGCTGATGGTGGCGACCCTCATCCCCATCTTTTTCAACGCTCTGGCAGAAAACGGTGGATTATCTTCGGTGGAATATCTGGCCTACTGGGGCTACGCAAGCTCGGTCGTGACGGTCATCACGGCCATCCTCAGCCCGATTCTGGGTACACTGGCGGATACCAAGAACTTTAAAAAGCCCATCTTCATGCTCTGCCTCATCGTGGGCGTGGTCGGTTGCTGCGCAATGGGTTTTGCGGCGACATGGCTGCCCTTCCTCGTCATCTTTGTCATTGCGAAGGTCGGCTTCTCGGGAAGTCTGGTCTTCTATGACTCCATGCTGAGCGACGTCACGACGCCGGAGCGGATGGACGAAGTTTCCTCCCGTGGCTATGCGTGGGGGTATATCGGCAGCTGTGTGCCCTTCGTGGTCTGTCTGGCGTTGGTGCTGGGCTCGGGAGCCATTGGCCTGTCTCAGATGACTGCTCTGAATATTGCTCTGCTCATCACGGCGGTCTGGTGGCTGGTGACGACGCTTCCACTGCTGAAAAGTTATAAACAAATCCACTATGTTGAGGTGGAAAAGCACGCTATTTTACAGAGTTTTGCACGTATCGGCCACACCCTCAAGAACCTGTATAAGGATAAACAGGTCTTCTGGTTCCTGCTGGCATTCTTCTGCTACATCGACGGCGTGTATACCATCATCGACATGGCAAC